>Ga0310695_10007714_pt1 | contig 17074 bp, 17 predicted proteins | sample RumenRJG_04DNA_FD_203882 | JGI IMG/M metagenome (GOLD analysis project Ga0310695, IMG submission 203882) | Bovine rumen microbial communities from Lethbridge, Alberta, Canada - RJG_04 (v2) (version 2) | ecosystem: Host-associated > Mammals > Digestive system > Stomach > Rumen | place: Canada...
CCATGTATATCGGAGACATCAGTGAGAAGGGTCTCCACCACCTCGTTAACGAAACAGTCGATAACTCTATCGACGAAGCCATGGCAGGCTACTGCACGCACATCGAGGTAACCATCAATGAAGACGGCTCCATTACCGTACAGGATAACGGTCGTGGTATTCCCGTCGATGAACACGAGAAGATGCACAAGTCGGCCCTCGAGGTCGTTATGACTGTGCTGCACGCTGGTGGTAAGTTCGACAAGGGTTCCTACAAGGTGTCTGGTGGTTTGCATGGTGTGGGTGTGAGCTGTGTGAACGCACTTTCTACCCACATGATGTCGCAGGTGTTCCGCAATGGCCACATCTACCAGCAGGAGTACGAGAAGGGTAAGCCCCTCTATGACGTGAAGATTGTTGGCGATACCGACCTGACGGGTACGCGCCAGCAGTTCTGGCCTGACGGCAGCATCTTCACTACTACCGAATACAAATACGACATCATTGCCAAGCGTATGCGCGAGCTGGCCTACCTGAATGCCGGTATCACCATCACGCTGAAGGATATGCGTCCTGATGAGGAGGGTAACCTGAAGGAAGAGGTATTCCACGCTAAGGAAGGTCTGAAGGAGTTTGTGCGCTACGTGGACCGTCACCGCACCCACCTCTTCGACGACGTCATCTATCTGAAGACGGAGAAGCAGGGTGTACCCATCGAGGTTGCTGTGATGTACAATACCGACTATTCTGAGAACATCCATTCGTACGTTAACAATATCAACACCATTGAGGGTGGTACCCACCTGCAGGGCTTCCGTATGGCTCTTACCCGTACGCTGAAGAAGTATGCTGATGAGGACCCCAATATCTCGAAGCAGATTGAGAAGGCTAAGATTGAGCTGGCTGGTGACGACTTCCGCGAGGGTCTGACAGCCGTTATCTCTATCAAGGTTGCTGAGCCTCAGTTCGAGGGACAGACCAAGACCAAGCTGGGTAACTCTGAGGTCGCTGGTGCCGTTCAACAGGCTGTTGGTGAGGCACTGAGCAACTACCTGGAGGAACACCCCAAGGAGGCTAAGCAGATTTGCGAGAAGGTGGTGCTGGCTGCAACAGCCCGTATCGCTGCTCGTAAGGCCCGTGAGAGCGTTCAGCGCAAGAACCCGATGACGGGTGGTGGTCTGCCTGGTAAACTGGCTGACTGCTCAGAGAAAGACCCCAAGGTTTGTGAGATATTCCTCGTCGAGGGTGACTCCGCTGGTGGCTCTGCCAAGCAGGGCCGTGACCGTCACTTCCAGGCTATCCTGCCTTTGCGTGGTAAGATTCTGAACGTCGAGAAGGTTCAGTGGCACCGTGTCTTTGAGGCTGAGTCTGTCATGAACATCATCCAGTCCATTGGTGTACGCTTCGGCGTTGATGGCGAGGGTGATCGCGAGGCCAATATCGACAAGCTGCGTTACGACAAGATTATCATCATGACCGATGCCGATGTCGATGGTTCTCACATCGACACGCTCATCATGACGCTCTTCTATCGCTTCATGCCACAGGTCATTCAGGGTGGCCACCTCTACATCGCTACCCCACCGCTTTATAAGTGTACCTTCAAGAAGTTCTCTGAGTACTGCTATACCGAGCAGCAGCGTCAGGCCTTCATCGACAAGTACGTCGCTGGCGACGAGAACGCTACAGCACTCCACACACAGCGCTACAAAGGTCTTGGTGAGATGAACCCAGAACAGCTCTGGGAGACCACTATGAATCCTGAGAACCGCTTGCTGAAGCAGGTAACTATTGAGAATGCCGCTGAGGCTGATGAGATCTTCTCTATGCTGATGGGTGACGACGTAGAACCTCGCCGTCAGTTCATTGAGAAGAACGCCACGTACGCCAACATCGACGCATAGTTCTCAAAGAGAATTGAAGTGAGCCCAGAAAGTAGAACACAACTTTCTGGGCTCACTTTAGTTTTTGTAAAGTCTAACGTCTTGTATTTGTGTGTATTAGGTGTGACACTTGCTCTGAGTACAAGGTCTCATTTCTAGAGATATTAGCAAAAAAACAGGTAAAAACTTGCCGCTATCGGCAAAAAGTAGTATATTTGCAGACGAAAACGAACAAATAACTTGCCGATAGAAGGTAATGGTCGTGTTGGCCGTTTGCTTCTGTTCAAAGAATGTTTGGCAAATGGCATTACCCCTTTCATTATAACCGATGAACTCAAAATGTTCTATTATCGTGGCTTGAAAGAGTGGGGCCATATCAACGGTTTCCTTATGGATACCTGTCTGACGGCTCAGGACCAGTACAAGATATTACTCAACTACTTCAAGATTGCATATTAAAAGAAAATTTGCATAAAAACAGGGTTCACATTCACGCGTAATCTATTGATATATTGCGTAGTAAGTGTGAACCCTGTTTTCTATAGAGGAATAAAAAACGTAAGTGTGAACCCTGTTTGCTGTAGAGAAATAAAAAAAGCTGTTCCCTCTATGTGATTGATTCTGTCCCTGCGGTTGCTTTCTAGAAAACTGCAGCGCAAGCCTTTCTGATGTCAAACAACTTTGCCATTAAAGGCTTCTTCTGTCTGGCAACGGACATATTGTAGCGTGACTGCATATTGATAAGCAATTCAGGATTGATGCCAAGTGCGGCTTCCATCATTAGCGCAAAGTCTGTTGTTACAGGACGCTTTCCATTCAAAATCTCATTTAGCTGTGTATAAGGAACGTTCAACACTTCAGAGAATTTCTTCTGAGAGATTCCCCTTGCTTCCAACTCTTCTTTTAATACATCTCCAGGATGTGTCGTTATTCTGTTCATTCTTCTGTCCTCCTTCTATTGATAATGATTTGTAATATCAGTTACTGTGCAAATCGTGATGACTTTCTCTGTACCCTCTTCTCTGATTTTAAACTCAAGGCGATAGTGGTAATCAATCCTTATGGAATAAAAGCCATTATCAAGTGCCTCAAAGTTGAGAGAATTGAACACAAAAAGATCCTCGATACGTGTTGCCGCCATCAGCGTATCAATACGCTTCTGGTATTTCGTTACGACGGCTTTTTGAAAGCGGTATTTCTTGTTCTTACACTTCCCGTCGTTATAGAGCTCTTCGAGATAGTCTTTTTCGTATTCTATGTACATCGCTCACTAATTTGTGTGCAAAGATAATACATTTCTCAGAAATTCACAAATTTAGTGAAGACTTTTTGCTGTAGGGGAATCAGTCCCTTTGATTGATTGGTGGCATTTGTCTCCATGGCATGGGCGTAGCCGCCGTCAAAGAGCACCTTCTCTATCCTGCCGTTCTTCAGCGTAAGAGCTCCTCCAAGCAGGTAGTCTGTGGAGACGCCTGCCCTGATGGGAGTGATGAACACTACTATCAGGAGAAACAAGATGATATATCGTAACCTCATGCCATTCATTGTTTACTTTGCTTCATTCAATCAAAAACCTGTGATTCGTGTGATTGACTCTCCTTGATAGATTGTCTTGTGATTCTTTGTTTCTTAAATCCCATTCTTAGAATGAAAATTATAAGCACTATTAACACTACATCACAAATGATATCAATATACATTGTACTTTTTTTGTAATACTCTATCGGACTTAAAAGTTTGTATGTAGAGAAATGTGACATTGGGGTTGAACTATAAACTACATTTCTGTTTGAAATAGTAAACAAGAAAAATTTATTATTACATATTCCGTATATTGCATCGTCTACTACAATCATAGAGTCTAGATCACTAATAATTTCTTTATCTTTATTTTGATCTATAATTCCCCTACCTGTCCCACAAATCTCCAAAACAATATCTGGTTTTATATTAACACTATAATAAGTGCCTATGAAATCCTCGTCTTTTATATATGTCATAAATATTGGATAAATAACAATTAATAGACATATCATAAGTATACTGATAACAACTCTTGAAATCCTCATAGCCCCCATTTATTCTATTGGTTTAAAGAAGAAAGTACGTGATCTTGTTTTATATGCATATGGTGTTCCTCCGCGCTCCAAATTTGGCCCCATTCAATCAGAGGTCCTGTTACTTGAGCGTATGACTCGATAATGATACACTATAATACATCCTTTTATGTGTCATTTTTTCTTCGATAGCAAAATAGTAATTCTTGTTGTCAGTAAAACTACCAGGCAATTTGTCGTCACATATATTGCGATAGCTAAAAGAAGTCTCTGCAAGTTCCGCAATATGTTTTACTTGACCGTCATTTATATTGTACCAGTTTAGATGAACGGTTTCATCACTATCATATAATTGTTCTGTAAAATATATATTGTTTTTTCCCAACACTCCATCGCCAATAATTATAGTTGAATCAACTTTTAGGTCCTTATCTAACAAGTAAGCTGCAGGGTTTACTGGTTGTTCTACTATCACCATGTATTTGTAATTCGACTCATTAGAGTCCAATTCATAATACCGCCAATCAAAATCATCATAACAAATAAAATCTTCTCCCCATACTTCCTTTATCTGGCCATATATTGCTTTTGGGGTAATCAAATCGTTCATTTGAGGATTCTTTTTCCCTTCGAATAATGCTCTTGATGTACTTTGAGACTTCTTGTATTTTTCTATATATTCTCTTTTTTTGATTTGACACAATATGATATTATCTGACATAGAAAATGACTGAGCATTTAGGGATACGGAGTAGAATGTAAGTAAGAGTAAACAGATAATCTTCATTTTTTTTCTAAAATTGAGGTTTAGGTAATCTGTAAATTAATTATAGGGTACGAATTCTGCAACAGAAGACTGTCGTATTTTCTTGATTCTGTAATTCTCATCGTAAAGATATTCCGCAAAGAACTTAAATGTAGTATCTATCTTATTTGAAAAAATGCTGGAGTAATCACCTTTGATTTTATTAACTGAATGTATACATATCCGATGAGGCAATGTCTCTATAACGTCAGACGAAAAGCATTTAGTAATCATAGTGTCTTTCTTGTTACTAAGTAAAAGACCATCCTCTTGGTCATAAATCTCACCTCCCTTATAATATAGAGTGTCAAATTTCATCTTTTCAGATCGTCTCATCAAGATATTCTTATCATCGTATATAAATTCATAATGCCACAATTCATCTGCTTTAGGATAATAGAATTTTCTATGTCTTGTATTTCGCTTTATTGGTTGGACATTATTTCTGTCTGCAATATAATCGATAATGTAAAATGGCCGAAATATCTTTAGAATATTACCTTTTTCATCGAAGGTAATTGTAAATAGCCTGGATTTGTCTATCCAACTTCCTTTATAAGTGGATGATGTGTATTCTTTCTTCCCTTTGACAAGATTAATGCTCCTCTTCAACCCCTTTTCTATGGAATCAAGAAATAATAAAGTGTCTTTCTTTGTTGTAAAAAACAAGTTTCCCTTTATATCATACAACTCAGATCCCACCTTAATTAAGGTGTCGCATGAATCTTGATAATCAAGAATGATACTATCATTAAATGTAGATACTGAAATATATCTCTCATTAGAAGGATATAATTCATATTTATGTTTCCCGTCACATGAGATAAAACATAGAAAAACAAAAAGAAAGAAATATTTTCGGTTCATTTATCCTTTTCAATAATTTCCCAATGACCGCCTTTGTCTGGGCCGACACGCTTAATGATACCATTCTCTTGCATTTTCTTCAGATGTTTGGATACAGCACTACGGTTGATGCCGAGGCTTTCGGCCATCTGGGTAGAAGTAACTTTAGCATTCTGGATAATCATATCCAAAATGACATCGCGAGTTTTCTGTCCACCTTTTCTGTCCACTTCTGAGGTTTTCTGTCCACCTTTCTCAGTCGTTGAATTGACGAATTGCTCGATATCTGCCTGCAGGTGTTGGCAATGATGACGGGCCATACAATCGAGGAAAATGCTGAGGTCTTCGCTCTCGCGGGTGTCTATTAGTGCTTGTATATATTCAGCTTTGTCTTCTTTGAGTACCTTAGTAGGCAATACATCAAACTCCCATTGCAGCAGGTTCATCAGCAGACGGCAGGTGCGTCCGTTACCATCAGCCCAAGGATGAATGGTCACCAATTCGAAGTGAGCCCAGAAGCTGAGGTCATAGACAGCGGCTACGTCAGCAGGATTAATAGCATTGCGACGTTTATTTAGCTCCTCGCAGAAGGCTGCGAGACGTGCAGGCACTTTTTGATATGCTAGATACGACTTGCCGCCCGCACCCGCAGTCACATTCAGCTTGCGTAACTCACCCTTAGCGGCAGAGAAATCGCCACCTATCGAATGATATTCGCTACCTGTGCGAGCCATTACTTTAGATGCCAAGAGAACAAGCCAATCCGTTGTGATAGGCTCATGCTGACGAATCCACTCACGCCCATAGTCATAAGCCACCTTCAGGTCGAGGTTCATTTGTTGCTCGAGCATGGTGCGCTTGCTGCTGGTAATACCTTCGTCAAACAGCAACTGAGCCTCCACCTCCGTCACAGTACTGCCCTCAATGGCTGTAGAGTGTGTAATGATAGAGTAGAGATAGAACTTGTCGAAGTCTATCTGGTCAGATATGCCCAGCTCTTTATACTGCTGGAGCAATCGCATCAACAAATCTTTATTCTCTTGCGTCATATAATTCTATTTGATTGCAAAGATACAACATTTCCAACAAACTGCCAAGGGATAGAAAAAGGTTTTTATAGTTTTTTCAGCCAGGAAACGACGATGTCGATGGCCTCTGGCGCAAAGGTCTCTTCAATATCCTTATATTCAGAGGTGGCGCCCGTCTTACAATGCTGGAACAGATGGTTGACGCCCTCAATGGCGTGTATTTCCTTCTTCCCCAAAAGGCCCTTACGAAGAATGTTCAGATTCTCCTCACAGCCCACCTGACAATCTTTCGTGCCGTTCAGCGCCAATACTGGGCACTTGACTTTGTTCAGGCAGGTAGAAGCATCCAACGCCAGGAAGTAACGCATATATGGAGTGCTGCATTGCGCCTTTACGGCTTGCAGGTTCTGGGCCAATTCTACAGGCAAGCCCTCGCTATCCACGACGGGCGTTGTTCCTGCTTTCACATCGTTGAAAAGACCTTCCAGCACCTTGCAATAACGTTCCACCACCTCTGGCGCATAGCCTGCTTGCTGTAGCATCCATTGGTTCTGTTCCAAGAGTATCTTCTGACCAGAGACAATACTTCCTGCCAGGCTGACCACAAAGTCTACCTTGCCTTCTGCCGCCAGCATCAGTCCGATGGTTCCCCCCTCGCTATGTCCTATAACGCCCACACAATCGAACTGTTTGCGTAACAGTTCGATACCTGCCAGCGCATCGTTCTTCAAGTCCTCTGTTGTAACATTCACCAAATCGCCTGTCGACTCGCCAAATCCACGATCATCATAGCGTAGCGTGGCAATGCCCTGACGAGCCAGCGCATCAGCAATCACCGCAAAGGGTTTGTGTTCAAATATCTCCTCATCTCTATTCTGAACGCCACTACCTGTCACCATCAGCAATACGGGTGTCTTGCGCGAGAAATCCTTTGGTGTTACCAGCGTCCCCTTCAGCACAGCATCACCATTGCTGAAGCTCACCTCCTGCATCTGATAGGGATAGGGGCCCACTGGTGTCTGTGGACGGTTACGCTTCGGCTCTCCTGGTGTCAGCGTGAGTGGAAATGACTGACCGTGCTGCTTGAATGTTCCCATCATCGACTTTCCCATATTGACGCCTTCGTAAGTAGCGTTGATAGAAGGTACCGTTACCTTGATGCCCATCGTCGTGCGCTCCATTTTGGCAGCTACGCCCTTCACCCCCTGATCAGGCGAGTCCATCGTACAATTCTCGTCATCCAAGTGGAACACCAGCGTGATTTCGGTGCCATATACGCTCAGCTTTCCCGACCACGTACTATTGTCATTCTGTGCTCTTGAGCCCATCGCCACGAGGACAGCGAGGACAGCCATTACCATTCTTAATTGTTTCATTCCGATTTATGATGATTATTACCTGTTCTTCTCATAAGGTGCAAAGGTACCTGTTTTTACTGAGAGATGCAAATATTCTGCGTATAATTTGTAAACTTTGCAAAGAAACTTTGCAAGAAAAAAGGTTTTTCACGAAAACTATTAACCTATTAACATGACAGGGCGCAAGTGCCGATGTACAGGGCGTTTGAGCTATGTTAAATGTTTCCAGATATTTAATATCCTTGTAACATGGATGTACTATGTATATGGTAGATGTATGTTAATAGCTTGGGCAACTATTAACATGCCGTGAGCCCTTTATTTATCGAGGGTTCAGGGGTGTTATGTTAATAGGTTAAATGATTTGCGAGACAGCTGTACCCAGTGCTGGCTTAGCTTATCCCGTGTCTGTATTAGCTTATCCCATGTCTGTATTAGCTGTACTTTTTTTATGCGATGGATGTCGCAGATATTTGTGACGGCTTTCAAATATATGTTCGACGGCCGTCAAACGAAGAAAGAAAAGCTGGATGGGGAGGTGGGGACGGTTGAATTGGGAGAGAAAGGTGAATGTTGCGTAACCTACAGGATGTGAGGTGGTTGTGAGAATAAAGTGTACGAAGAAAGACTAGTTCTTGATGCATTCTACAAGGCTGAAAAGGGCGGGGAATGAGCCAAAATTAACATTAATTTTGATTTCGTGTAAAGAAATCGGAACTGACAGGGAATGTGAAAAACAAGTATCACACTAAACACGCTGTGAAACAATGACTTACGCGTGAATGTGAACCCTATTTTCAAGCAAAAATGTTTTCAATATGATTACCTGCACTCCAATGATTCAAAAATGTTTAGTACTCTTCCTATCAATTATTGTTTACCTATCATTTCTGCGGGTTTAAACTCGGTAGTGTTGTTTGCTGCATGGTGTATAATGTAGCCACCTAAAGCTGTGCTTAGGATATAACTGTCATCCAGTTCACCTCTGTATAGGAGGAAATTGCATACATCCGTGGGGGTGATATAAGGATTATCTGCAAGATGACTATGCACGACTGATATGGCTTTATCAATTTCGTCAGTCTTGATAGCAATCAACGATTGATGATATTTACGAAAACATAATGGATTACCACTATTATCAAAATCGATGGAACAGTCATTACCGAATGGAATGGTATTTGGTTGTACAGTGCCTTGAAGTACATAGAGACGGATTAAGTTATCATTGATGCGCACAAAGTCAAAATTGGGATTGCCGATTTTTTCGTTATATTTGATCTGGTCGCCATACTTTTCGAAGGCGTTGTCTAACATGGTGTGTTTCAGTTTTATCTGAACCTGCTCCTCTTCTGTTAATGGACGTATGTCGTACGAGAGGCTGTTTGCACCACTCATAGTATTTAGTTTCAATTCAAAAATACAGTTCTTCTTGTCCTTGTCGTAGAAGATGGCGCTCCAAGTGCTGGCAGTAGGTTGCCAGATAAGGCTTCCGCCCAGGTCTTCGTGACGATAGCGTGCCAACACCGAATCAGTAGATACCCAATTGAGGCGTTCGGCAGTATAGAGTACAGCACCTTCAGCACAGATACTATCGTTGATGGTCTGAATCACTTCTGGGTCAGTTTTGGCATTTTCTGTTTTTGACAGTTTCTTTTTTACATATTCCAAAAACCCTTGTTCAGTAGCATTGCCATTGAATGGACCGAAGTTGAGATGCGACAAGTTGCTACTCACACCGCAGAACATCCATCGTTTCTTGTCACTAACATTTTCCTCAACGCCATTTGTAAGCTCAAGTGTGAAGTACCGTACTGTGTGTTGGTTGCGGTCCAAGGCTGCAGCTACATATCTACAAAGCGGCATCTTCTCGGGTTCTGGCATTTTATAAACGATGATGTCGATATTGTTGGGTTGCGAATATACCTGTGCAGAAATGGCAGACCAATCCCACTCGTAGTGGCTGATAAACATACTGCCAAGATTCAACTGCCATGCTGTAATATCGGTAAGTTGTGCATCATCCACATTGCCTTTCTGCCATTCAAAAAGCATGCTTGGTATCCAGCTGAATTGAAATCCATATGTAGTCATAGTGTCGCCACGCTCTATGATATTACAATATTGAGAGACTTGTTCGCCCAGTTCTTCATCGACTTTAAGACTGTCTAAAAGTAGCTTAGCTTTAGCCCTGTCGGGCTTTGTGCCCCATCCGTTAAAATAGTATTTGGCAATCATTAATCGTGCCATAACGTTTCCCTGATCAGCCGAACGTTTATACCAACAGAACGATTCGCCCAAATTCCTATCAACGACCAAGCCATATTCGTAGCATGAGCCAAGCATCAACTGGCCGTAGCGGTTGCCTTTCTCGGCTGCATCACGTATCAATGAGTAAGCCTTGGAAAGGTCTTGCTTCACCCTCTCGCCTGTAATGTATTCTGTGGCCAAATCAACCTGTATGTTCAGATTGCCAAGTGCCATAGAGTCCTCCATTTCCTTAATTGAGAGTTCCTTTTGGCCATAGGAGAACTGTGCAACCATGCTCAGCAACGCGACCAACGTCAATATTGTTCTTTTCATCATTGGTTGTTTAAATAATTCTGCAAAGGTAACCATTTCTTTCTTTGTTACCAAATATTAGACAAATAAATATAGGATGGAGAAGGCTTTCTCATGACTCTCATGTCACTTGCTTCATTCCTTTTCATATCCCCAGAATGTGCCCATGAAGCAGAAGTTGCCGAATGGGTCTTGGATGATATAAGCAAAGGGATGGTCAGCATAGAAGTAGGCCTCTGTAGGACTCATCTTTTCACTTAGTGTTACAAAGGAACCTGATGTGATGGCTCCTGCTCTCGTTCCGTCTTCGTCTAAGATGATCTTGGTTTTCTGCGTGATGTCGCTAATCTTCATCGGTTTTGTCTGAACTCCATCCAGTTCGGCAGAATTGCTGAATACCTTACTGATGCCTAACGATACAAGATAATCACTGGCTTTGAAAGAATAAGACACTTCAAATTTTGGTAATTTGACATGGACGATATCATAGGGTTTCAGCATGAATATTGCATTCCTCAGTCTCTCTCCATCAAGAGATTTGAGTACTGCCGACAGGCCGTTTTTCTTCTCTGGCAGTATGACGTAGAGCGTATAATCGCCTACGTAAGGTATGCTGAGTAAAGAGAAATCCTTCATGGCGGCATATGTGAATACCTCCTCTTTGTTAGTTTCATTCATCATGTCTACCGTCGCACTCGTTCCGTTATAGAAGGGCTCTTTCTTGGTGTATTCTTTATAAAACTCCTGAACCCACCTGCCATTGAAGAGGTTGGCTATCAGCAGGTTGGCCGATTGGGCGTCTTGTTTCTCAATGGGGAAACTGTTGATAAGTCCCTCTGTACGTTCATTACACCATCTGTTGATGTCCTGCTGCACCGCATCATCTAAATCGCCCTTAACAACACGTCCAAAATAGTATTGCTCCAGCATATCCTGAAAGGATTTGTTGATGTCTATGGAACTGCCAGCCTGGAATAATGCAGCTGTCCGCATATATGATGTCGGACCCAAAAACTGATCTTCCGTGACTAATGCCTGGCTAAGTATCTGCCTGCGACAAAACGCATTGATACACTTGATGGCTGTCGTGTCAACCCCCAAGGCATTACAAATCTCTTGTTGCGTAGCACCTGATGCCGCATTACTAATAATGTTCAAGGAATAGAACATGCCGATAGTTGAAATGAACACGTTCTTTTCCTGTTCATTCTCAGCAATCTCTTGAAACAATTTCAGCGAGAAGTCGTTCCCTTTACGTATAAGCGTTTTCTCCTCTTGGCTGCTCATGTCCGTCTCATCAGAGGCCGACTCCTGTTGACCTCCTTTGCATCCCATTGACAGAACGACCATACAGATGGCCAAGGAAAAACTAATCATACTCTTTTTCATCTTTCATACTTTTTAAAATAACGGAGTCGTCAGCTGCCTGCCATTTGCGCCCCTTGACACCAACTGGCGACTCCATTCAATTGGATTAACACTCTTGATTGATAAGTATGTCGATGCAAAGGTACTAAATAAAATGCCCCTTGTCAAGAGGCAATAAGTGATTGACATAGATTGAAATGTTTAAGTTGTTGATACACAAGAAGGTAACAAATCCCGCATTGGCCGGATTGACACACTCAATAACCCGATTCGTAAATGTATACGCTGTACTATAGATATTCCATCCCTTGATATGGGAAGATGATATAGTTGTGTCAATACTTGTTTTTAGATATAGTCAAGTGTTTGATAATCAATAGAATAAACTTTCCATTTGTGTCAATCGCCCGATGCCTCTTGACATTGCCTTCTTCTTGTTGTATCTTTGCAGCATCAAAACCAATAAAATGTTGTGAACTATGACAAAAGGTAAATCTATAATTGGTATCATGGCAAGTCTAATTGCCTTGTCTGCTTGTAGTGAAATGACAGAATGTGCGATGGAAACCAAGCCTGTGCCTCCTGCCGTAAGTAAAGTACCAGAAAAAATCTTCTGCTGTCCGATAGAGCAAATGCCCTCATTCCCTGGTGGGCAGAAAGCACTATTCGACTATCTGGCAGAGAACGTTCGCTATCCAGACGATTGTGAGGACACCTGTGTTCAAGGGCGTGTAATTGTTTCTTTTGTGGTGGAAAGAGATGGACGCATTACGGAGGCCAAAGTCATAAAGAGTGTCTATCAGTCTCTCGATGAGGAAGCACTGCGGGTAGTAAGCGGTATGCCGAAATGGGCTCCAGGCAAGCTGAATGGAGAAGCAATCAGAACCAAATATGTGATTCCTATAACCTTCAAGGTAGAATGAAGCTATGGGATTCGTGAATATTGAGCGCTTCCTGCATATCACTCCAAATGCAGGATAGAGAGGTCAATCTTCTTGTTGAGGCGACTCTTGGTGCTACGAATAGCCTGTTCCGAGCAACAGAAGGAACGGGCTTTTTGGCGGTCGTTCTTACCGTAGTACTCCATGATGCAGAAATAGGTTTCCTTGGGTGTCAGGGGTGAGGAGGCTTGGGCTAACAATGCTGCAAGAGGGGCATCAATGAGCGGAAGTGCCTTTAGTACGGCTTGTTCCTCCTCTTTGCCCATCTGGCTGATGTTATGGTCATTGATAATGGCAAAGAGTACGTCGATGCCTTGTTTGGCCTCATTGATGGATAGCGTGGCAAACTCGGTAGGGTTTGATTCCTTGTTAAGCAATTCCTGACGCACCCTGTCTATTCGCTGTTGATACATGACAGCCTGTGCCCGCATTCGATGGATGTACCAGTAGCATACAATGCCGGAAATGAGCAACAGTAGTATGATGACGATTGCATATAGCTGGCGCTCATGGTTTGTCTTTGCCTGTTCCACCTGCCATTGTATATCCATTACGTTAGCATAGTTATCAGGAGAAATGGTCTGCATCAGTATTTGCAACTGATCTTGTTTCCCTTCCCGATAATAGATGTAACAGAGGAGTAGCATGGAACCGTTTTCGATGACGGAATCCTTGCTCAACATCACAGAGCGATAGGCATATTCCTCTGCTTTACCTAAGGCATTACCGAACATCTCCCGATAGGCCCACTCCTGATAGATGGCGGCACTATCCACGCCATCACTGTGTGTAGGTGGTGGCGTTTCTGCCCTTTGACAAGCACTGAGCAGGCAGATAGTAGTTGATATGAGTGCCAACAGTATTCTCATCATGTCGATGAAATGGCCTGTTTTCTAACGTAAAGCTAACGCACGGTTTTCAGCGGCTTCCATCTGTTCACGCTCACCAGGACCTTTGTCGTTCTGTCCACAAAGGTGCAGAATGCCATGAATGATGACGCGGTGCAGTTCTTCGTCGTAGTCCTTGTGAAAAAGCTCGGCATTGGAGCGTACGGTATCCAGCGAGATGACAAGATCGCCGTTGAGGACATCATCCTCGCAATAGTCGAAGGTGATGATGTCAGTATAATAGTCGTGACCCAGATATTCGTTGTTGACTTCGAGGATGTGCTCGTCGTCGCAGAACAGGTAGCCTACTTCGCCAACCTTCTTACCGTAGGTGGCGGCTACGCGACGAATCCATGCGGTGGTCTCACGTCGTTTGATATTGGGGAATTTGACGTTCTCTGAAGAATAGGTAATCATAGGACTAATGGGTCTAATGGGTTTTGTTGGGAAGATAAGGTGAAACATCTACGCCGAAGTGTTGCAGTTCGCGTACCATTGTCGATGAAATGGACGAAAATTGTGGTTCGGAGTAAAGAAGGATGGTCTCTACACCGCTGAGTTGACGATTGATGTCTGCTTGTTCGCGTTCATACTCAAAATCCTTGACGGAGCGTACACCTTTCACGATGAAATGGGCGTTTTCTGCGCGTGCAAAGTCGACTGCCAGTCCGTAATAAGGTTTTACCTCGATGCGTGGCTCACCACGGTAGAGGTCGGCAATGGCCTTGATGCGCTCTTCAGCACTAGGCATGTCAGGCTTATGTACCTGGTCGCCCACCACACCGATGACTAAGCGGTCGAACAACGGGAGGGCTCTGGTCACGATGGAATCGTGGCCTATGGTAAAGGGATTGAAGCTACCAACGAATATTCCTGTTCTCATATTGATATGGGGCTAATGGGGTTAATGGACCATTACTCAAAGAGTGTTGGTTCCATGATGTTGCCGGAGTAGGGATTGCGTCCGAAATGCTTGTAGGCCAGTTCTGTCACCATACGACCACGAGGAGTGCGCTTGATGAAACCCTCCATGATGAGGAAAGGCTCATAAACCTCCTCCACCGTACCGGCATCTTCACCGATAGCAGTGGCAATTGTCGTGATTCCAACGGGACCTCCGCGGAATTTGTCGATGATGGTCAGCAGGATGCGATTGTCGATTTCATCGAGACCATACTGGTCGATGTTCAGCGCTTTCAGAGCAATCTTTGTGATGCTGGAATCAATACGACCTGTACCCTTGACCTGTGCGAAGTCGCGCACACGACGCAATAGAGCATTTGCGATACGGGGCGTACCACGTGAGCGACGGGCAATCTCCAGCGAGGCATCAGTTGTGATGGGTACACGTAGGATACTGGCCGAGCGCTCGATAATCTTCTGTAGCGTCTCTGGTTCGTAGTATTGCAAGTGCATGTTGATGCCAAAACGAGCACGTAATGGGGCTGTGAGCAGTCCGCTACGCGTGGTGGCACCTACGAGCGTGAATGGGTTGAGGTCAATCTGTATGGAGCGTGCTGACGGACCTTTGTCAATCATGATGTCGATGCGATAATCCTCCATCGCTGAGTAGAGATACTCCTCAACAACAGGTGACAAGCGGTGAATCTCGTCGATGAACAACACGTCGTTCTTCTCCAAAGAAGTGAGGATACCTGCCAAATCGCCAGGCTTGTCGAGTACAGGACCAGAAGTAATCTTAAAGCCTACGCCCAGCTCGTTGGCAATGATGTTTGACAGGGTTGTCTTACCCAGTCCGGGAGGGCCGTGCAACAAGACGTGGTCGAGAGGTTCGCCACGATATTTGGCAGCTTCAACGAATACTTCCAAGTTTTCGACCACCTGCTGCTGTCCGCTGAAATCGTTGAAAGCCAGCGGGCGCAGTGCGTTCTCGAACTCTTTCTCGCTCGACGACAACTGCTCTTCTCTGATGTCAAAATCTTCGTCCATCATGTCTCTTTACAACAGTTCTTTGATAGCCTGTTCCAAGTCCTTGATATTCTGAGCGCGACCTACGATATTGTTGCCGCGGTCAATAAGGAAGTAGTCGGGAATACCCTGTACGTTATAGAGTGCGAGGCTCTGTGACTGCAGGCCATTGTCATCGCGTACGTTTATCCAAGGTAGAGCGGCCGTCTGCTGTTTCCAGAAGTGCTCATCGGGGTCGATGCTGACTTGATAGATTTCGAAGCCTTGAGCGTGGTATTTGTTATAGAGCTCACGGAGCAAGAGAATGCGTGCTGGTGAATTCTCAGTGGCAAAGACATGGAAATCAAGCAGCACTACTTTACCTTTCAGACTAGACAGTTTACGCTGTTTACCCTTGTTATCGGGTAGGGTGATGTCGATGATACCAGCAGAGCTAACCTTGTCGGCATCGATGGTCTTGGCACGGGCAGCATCGTTGATGCGGATATTGTTCATACCCTCAATAGCGATGTTATGAAGGTTGGCACCACGGGCAGAATTGGGGTAGTTGGCATCCCAGCTTGTGGCAACGGCAGCAAACGCCTTGATGTCTTCACGATCTGCACGAGGGTTGAAGAGCAGCATGTCGCCCAAGGTCTGGAATAAGGCAAAGTAAGCGTAGGCCTTGTCGGGTTCGGCGTAGATGTAATTCTTTTTAATGTCCTCCTTGTATTGGCGAATCATGTTATAGATGCTGTCATTGGTGGCCTGTACGGTCAGGTCTTCATTCTCGCTGATGGCAATAGTGCGTTGGCGCAAATCAATCTGCTTTAGCGCCAGTTCCTTGATTTTCAAACAGTTGTCAGAGCCACTTACCTCGTATTTCGTGGCCATCTGTGGATAATCGGCCTTGATGGTAATCGTCTCAGTAGAGTCGATGGACACGTTGATAATCTGTCCACCGATGCGCAGACGGTAGAACTCAGGAGCCTCCTGAGCATCGCCACTAAAACTGAACGCACCATCTTCGCCCAGACGGATGGAGTCAACAACGGTAATCTCCTCAATACCTACATTCTCAAACACAAGCAAGGAATCCTTGGCTTGGGCGATAGAACCTTCTACATGGTATTTCTTCTCACTACATGATGCAATGGCCAGTGCAGCCACGGCAATCAACAGATATTTCTTCATTTTATTTGCTTATTTTCAATTTTTGTTTGCAAAGGTACACCTTTTTTTCCTAAAAAACAATAATATTCCCGCAAATATTCGTCTCTTATAATAATAATGTGTACCTTTGTGCCCAATTTAGCGCAAAGTCGCATATTTTTTATTTTTAGATGTTTTAATACAAGATGAACGTAATTACGAAAAGTATTCAATTGCCTGATGGAAGAACCATCACAATTGAGACCGGGAAAGTGGCAAAGCAGGCTGATGGCAGTGTGA
>Ga0310695_10007715_pt1 | contig 17073 bp, 11 predicted proteins | sample RumenRJG_04DNA_FD_203882 | JGI IMG/M metagenome (GOLD analysis project Ga0310695, IMG submission 203882) | Bovine rumen microbial communities from Lethbridge, Alberta, Canada - RJG_04 (v2) (version 2) | ecosystem: Host-associated > Mammals > Digestive system > Stomach > Rumen | place: Canada...
GAAAGAAAAAGTACAACTCAAAGATAATTCCTTTTATATGACTTTCAAAGATTTGGACACGTTGGAGTGTATATACCATGACAAAACAATAATTCCTACCACAAACATTTTAAAACGGCAGGAGAATATATTTAAGGCAATGGATATCGATCCTATAGTTCTACAAAACACCAAATTAAAAAAAGCAACGTTGAATGAAGATTTAGGGTTAATAGTAAATTAATCTTATTTCGTGTAAGACAAAAAACGAGATCTTAGGGTAGGGTCTTAACATGACTGTTTGCATGATTTTTCTTTGCAGCGGGCTGAAACATGATGCTGCGCTCCCTTTACGGTTTTCGGGCACAAACAGAATCTGCATTGCTTTTCAGCGGGAAATTGTTATTTTGAAAAATTAAGGATAAGCGGTTCGGAGTGGCTCCTCCTGCCGGGATTGAACCAGCGACATACGGATTAACAGTCCGCCGTTCTACCGACTGAACTAAGGAGGAACACAGGTTGTTGCGGTGGCTCCTCCTGCCGGGATTGAACCAGCGACATACGGATTAACAGTCCGCCGTTCTACCGACTGAACTAAGGAGGAACACTCAACGCGGTATATAGTACGTTTTTAGGGTTTCGTTGTCAACATCATATTTTGTTATTTTTATTTGTTTGTTTAATTTATAAGCCAATAAGGTTGTTTTTCTATAATTCCGGCGGAAGTGCAGTGTTTTTTAGTTTAAATTGTGAGCATGTTCTCGGGTTTCAGGGGATCAGAATATTTTTCCCTTTAAAAAGTCATTATTGAAAAATTGTTCTGAATAAACAGGAATTTATTCTTTTTGAACAGAAAAAATACAATCAATATGTTTACTGAGTCCGCTTCAGCTGTATTTAACGGAAACAACTGCCTGTTTTTCATACGGAAGAAACTGTTTCTGAAGAATGATTCATGCCGGAGGGTTTAAAAATAAAAAAATATTGCAGATACAGCGGGAAATTTTTCCTGTTCTTGGATATACTAGAGTTTTGGATCTTTAAACGTAACATCCCGGCAGTAACGGTGTCAATGCATCCTTCAGCTGCCTCTGCCGGTTTTCTTTGTATTAAGAAAACAGAAAAATCCGATACATGATATGTCCCGGCAGTTTAAAGAAGATTTATATGAAGAAGGTTTTTGCAATTATGAGTGCTGAAAAAAAGAAGAACAATAACTTTCAACTGGTAAGTGATTATCAGCCTACGGGCGATCAGCCGAAGGCCATTGAAGAACTGCTCAGAAATATCAATGACGGTGTAAAGCATCAGACGCTTCTTGGTGTTACCGGTTCAGGAAAGACCTTTACCATGGCGAACGTGATAGCAAAGCTCAACCGTCCGACAATGATTCTTGCTCATAATAAAACGCTGGCGGCGCAGCTGTACGGAGAGATGAAGTCGTTTTTCCCGCATAACGCCGTGGAATATTTCGTTTCCTACTACGATTACTATCAGCCCGAGGCGTATGTGCCGACCACCGATACATATATAGAGAAGGATTCAGCGGTAAACGATCATATAGAACAGATGCGTCTGTCTGCAACCAAGGCTCTGCTTGAAAGAAGGGATGTGGTGATTGTGTCCTCGGTGTCCGCCATATACGGTCTGGGTGATCCTGATGCATATCTGAAAATGATGCTGCATCTTCAGGTCGGCGATACCGCGGGACAGAGGTTTATTGTAAAACGTCTGGCCGAACTGCAGTATGAAAGAAACGATACGGATTTTTACCGGGCAACATTCCGCGTCCGGGGCGATGTAATAGATATATTTCCTGCCGAATCCGACAGACTTGCACTCAGAGTCGAACTTTTTGACGACGAAATCGAGAGACTCAGTCTTTTCGATCCCCTTACCAATCATGTGGAAAACAGGGTGCTGCGTTATACCGTTTTTCCGAAAACGCACTACGTTACTCCGAAGGAAATACTCAATACCGCCATCGGGGAAATAATGGCCGATCTGGTAAAAAGGCGCAAGGAGTTTATCGACGACAACAAGCTTCTGGAAGAGCAGCGCATTACCCAGAGAACAACTTTTGATATTGAAATGATGCAGGAAATCGGTTACTGTTCCGGCATTGAAAATTATTCTCGCTATCTTTCCCGCAGAGCGCCGGGCGAACCTCCTCCGTGTCTGTTCGATTATCTGCCGAAGGACGGTCTCCTGATTATAGACGAGTCGCACGTTACTGTTCCGCAGATCGGAGCAATGTACAAGGGGGATCGCTCAAGAAAGGAAAATCTGGTTAATTACGGCTTCAGACTGCCGTCAGCTCTTGACAACCGTCCGCTGAAATTCGAGGAATTTACCGCGATTCAGCCTCAGACAATCTATGTTTCAGCAACTCCGGCAGATTATGAACTTGCCAAATCCAACGGACTTGTGGTGGAACAGGTGGTAAGACCGACCGGACTGCTTGATCCGGAGGTTATTGTCAAGCCGGCAGCCGATCAGGTTGACGACGTGCTGAGCGAGATACATCAGGTTGTGGAGAAGGGCGAGCGCATGCTGATTACCACTCTTACCAAGCGAATGGCGGAGGAACTTACCTCGTTCCTGACGGAAAACGGTGTAAAGGTCCGCTATCTTCACTCCGATATTGATACCGTGGAGCGCATTCAGATTATCAACGATCTGCGTCTCGGTGAATTTGATGTCCTGGTGGGTATCAATCTTCTGAGAGAAGGCCTTGACATTCCGGAGGTATCGGTTGTCGCCATTCTTGACGCCGACAAGCAGGGATTTCTGAGATCCACGCGTTCCCTGATTCAGACGATTGGCCGTGCGGCCCGCAATGTTCACGGCAAGGCGATTCTGTATGCCGATGTGATTACCGATTCAATGAAGGTGGCAATAGAGGAAACGGAACGCCGGCGCAGAAAGCAGCATGACTACAATGTTGAACACGGCATTACGCCTAAACAGATTGTCAAGAAAATCGGCGATATTCTCAATGTCGAGGGTGACTATACCAATGACAAGTATATGAAGATTCTGGAAAAGGGGCTTGCTGATGATCGCGATGCGCGTGAGCTGCTGCTTGATCCTGTAACCATAGGAAAGGAAATCAAGACACTGACCCAGAAAATGCAGGAATGCGCTTCAAATCTTGATTTTGAACAGGCGGTCAGGTACCGGGAGCAGATTGCAGCGCTTAAGGACTTATTAATAAAGTCCAAATAGTTGCATTTTGCGTTATAATGCATAGAAATTTTGTTTTGTGCCGTAATACAGGTTAAGAGCAGCAGGACTATGAATTATTTTAAGTATATACCGATTGATGTGGTAAACGGGGAAGGTACCAGATGCGTACTGTTTGTCTGCGGATGCGAACACTACTGCCAGGGATGTTACAATCAGGCTACCTGGCCGTTTGAAGCAGGTTTCCCTTTCGAGAAGGATCTTGAGGATCAGATTATTGCCGATCTATGTGATACAAGAATAAAAAGAAGGGGGCTCTCGCTCAGCGGGGGAGAGCCTCTTCATCCGCGGAATTTTGATTCCGTATATAATCTGCTGATGAGGATTCGTAAAGAGTGCCCGCCTCAAAAGGATGTCTGGATGTGGACAGGGTATACTCTCGATAATCTGACTACAGATCAGAAAAGAATCGTTGATCTGGTGGATGTTCTGATCGATGGAAAATTTGTGGAATCACTCAAGGATAAAAAACTTCTGTGGCGAGGAAGTTCAAATCAGGTGATTCACCGTTTTGATCGTTCCGATGCATGGTGGAAAAAGGAACCGCGCGCTGAAAACACTTCAGAGCAGTAATTCCTCGCAGAAAATTTATCTGATTCCCGAATTGTTCAAGTACTGCCTGACGGCGGTATTTTTTTATTTATTGCAGGGCGGCATCCTTGAGCATGGCCTGCCGGAAAAAAATTCCCTGGAGCTGTGTCAATGATTCAGAAAAATTCCGAAATGATGAATCGATTCAAAATACCGTTTGCCCGATCCGTTATAATACGGAAAATGATCAGACATGGCTGCGTGATCGGAACTGCCGGTCTGATCATTGGATTTTGAATAATTAAATGCAGTTATATATTTGTAACGGAGGTTCTGATGAAACTGTTGGGTAAAATCGCGCTGGCTGCCGCTGCGCTTATGATGACTGTGCCTGCCATGGCAAGAATTGAAAAGGTCAAGGAAACATTTTCAACAACAATCAGCGACAAGCTCGGCAGCGGTGATGTTTACGGTGAAATTACAACCACAAACAATATTACCGATGAAAGCTACATAACGAACAAGGAAATGAAAATAGTCCGCCGTGACTCGAAGGGAAACGAGATCTGGAAGGTTCAGGACTTCGTCCGTGACTGCGAGGTTTCCGCCGATTTGGAACTGGTTGCGCCCATCAGACTGACGGACATTGATGAAAACAATCTGAAAGAGGTCTGGATGATCTACAAGCTGGCATGCCGCGGTGATGTTTCCCCTGCCAATATGAAAATAATCATGTATGAGGGAACCAGAAAGCATGCTGTGCGGGGCGGAATGAGACTCGATCTTCCTGAAGAACTGGGCGGAACTGTAACCGGTTCTCACGAGGCTGACGATGCCATGCGCAAGGCTCACGAGGAGATATACCGTCATTCGGAACTTCTCTGGAACCTTTACGACAGGGAACTCCTTTACTGATTGTCTGTGTGATAATCCAGAACCGCATGACGCAAGATCTGCGGTCATGGACGTTCTGATAACGGATGAATGCATGGTTTAATCAGCTGCGGCGGATGTTTGTCCGCCGTTTCTGTTTTTATGATTCCGCCGCCATGAATCTCATGAAATACGGAGGACGGCCGGGCAGTGCAGTCTTTGGTCTTTTACTCATGAAAACAAAAAAATTCAATTACCGGCACGTTAAGCAACAATGTTGTTCAGCCTGTTTTTAACCGTCCGATCGGGAGTCTTGCGAAGGGAGTCATGGACGGCATGAAATTCATGCAGCATGATTCATGAAAAGAAAATTAATCAAGCTAAAATTTAATCAATTGATTGCTCAATTAATCAACAGTTGAAACGGCAGAATTCACTCAATTTGTAGTATTTTCCGGTTTTGAAATTTCTATATATTGTTGTATAGCCTTGATGTTCGCAATGATTATTAATAATCAATAGGGAAAATTAAAAAAAAATTATATCTGTGATAGAGAGAACAAAAATTGATTAGATGGAATAAGCAGTATTTACAACATATAGATTATTGGTTATACTTGCGATCAATATATAGTGGTTCATTAGAAAAAACACTAGTGAAACACGACAAAAAAATCAAGTGAAATTTTGATCAAAGCTTGATCAAATAACGCTTTGACAGTGATCAGAAATAAGATTAATTTTTTAAATTGATCTTTTTTTACACTAGATATAGTGGTTGGTATCCCGGTCATAACTAGTTTTTTGTAGCGGCCGGCGGTTTTGAGTGATGCCTGATTAATTATGAGCATCAAGAAGCGCTTGATTTGGGTGGTTTGCCGCGGAAACATATAGATTTGCAGGGTGATAATTACCGTTTGTTTAGTCCTGTCTGATGTTTGTTGCGGTATTGTTTGGATATTTAGTTTTTTCTCTCAATATTAAACCTACAACATGACAGATTGAGAGATCCCGAGGTGTGAAGAGAATGGCTCTTATAGTTGTTAAACGAGACGGAGGCAAAACTCCTTTCGACAGACAGCGTATTGAAGTGGCTGTTATGAAGGCTGCAGAGGCAGTCGGCGTTAAAGACAATTCTTTCTGCAAGCGTGTTGCTTCCAATGTGGAGGAAATGCTCAAGTTAAGAAATGAAGTAGATATCAGTGAAATCCAGAAAAGTGTTGAAGATCTGCTGATGTCCAGCAACTATAAGACTCTGGCCCGTGCATACATTGAATACCGTCATGAACGTGATCGTCTGCGCGAAAAGAAAGGTGCTCTCAGCCGCGAGATCAAGGGTCTGATCGATCAGTCCAATGCCGATCTGCTGAATGAAAATGCCAACAAGGACAGCAAGGTAATTCCTACTCAGAGAGACCTTCTTGCAGGTATTGTTGCACGCCACTATGCAAAACAGCATATGCTCCCTCAGGAAGTTGTAAGAGCTCATGAAAGAGGCGAAATTCATTTCCACGATCTGGATTATTCTCCGTTCTTCCCGATGTTCAACTGTATGCTTATTGATGTGGGCGGCATGCTTGAACGCGGTTTCAAGATGGGTAATGCAGAAATCGAATCTCCGAAGTCCATCAGTACCGCAACAGCCGTTACAGCTCAGATTATTGCACAGGTTGCAAGCCATATATACGGCGGAACCACAATCAACCGCTGCGACGAGGTTCTTGCTCCGTATGTAACCAAGAGTTTCATGAAGTATCAGAAGATGGCAGAGGAATGGAATATTCCTGAGCCTGAAAAGTTTGCAAGAGCACGCACTGAAAAGGAATGCTATGATGCTTTCCAGTCACTGGAATACGAAGTGAATACTCTGCATACATCAAACGGTCAGACTCCTTTCGTAACCCTGGGCTTCGGTCTTGGTACCTCATGGGAATCACGTCTGATTCAGCAGTCGATCCTCAAGAACCGTATTGCAGGTCTCGGACGCAATCACCGTACCGCGGTATTCCCTAAGCTGGTATTTGCCATCAAGGAAGGTCTGAACCGCAGAGAAGGCGATCCTAACTACGATATTAAGAAACTGGCTCTGGAATGCGCTTCAAAGAGAATGTATCCGGATATTCTTAATTACGATCAGGTTGTAAAGGTTACAGGTTCATTCAAGACTCCTATGGGCTGCCGTTCATTCCTGGCACCTTATGAAGAGAACGGTGTTCAGATCCACGACGGACGCAACAACCTGGGTGTGGTAAGTCTGAATCTTCCTCGTATCGCCATTGAGGCTCACGGTGACGAAACCAAATTCTACAAGATCCTCGGCGAACGTCTGAATATCTGTAAAAAGGCTCTGATGTGCCGTATTGCACGTCTGGAAGGTGTGAAAGCCCGTGTTGCTCCTATTTTATATATGGAAGGCGCATGCGGTGTACGTCTGAAGGCCGATGAGGACGTTTCAAAGATCTTCAAGAACGGAAGAGCTTCCATTTCACTTGGATATATCGGTATTCATGAAACCATCAATGCTCTTTACGGTACCGGTACTCATGTATTTGATGATGAGCAGCTGCGCAGAAAGGCAGAAAATATTGTCAAGGCTCTGCGTGAATCTGTGGATGCATGGAAAGAGGAAACCGGCTACGGCTTCAGTCTGTACGGTACTCCTTCCGAGAATCTGTGCAACCGTTTCTGCAGTCTTGATACCAAGGAATTCGGTTCAATTCCGGGCGTTACCGATAAAGGTTATTATACAAACAGTTTCCACCTGGATGTTCAGAAACAGGTTGATCCGTATGCAAAACTGGATTTTGAAAAGAATTATCCGGGATTGTCAAGCGGCGGATTCATCTGCTACGGCGAATATCCTAATATGCAGAATAATATTGAAGCTCTTGAGGATGTATGGGACTACAGTTATGACAAGGTTCCCTACTACGGTACCAATACTCCGATAGACGAATGCTACAGCTGCGGTTATGCAGGCGAGTTTGAATGCACGTCAAAGGGATTTGTATGTCCGAACTGCGGATGTCATGATTCTGAAAAGGTGTCTGTAATCAGACGTGTGTGCGGTTATTTAGGCAGTCCTGATGCCCGTCCGTTCAACAAGGGCAAGCAGGAGGAAGTGCGCCGCCGCGTTAAGCACCTGTCATCAGGCTGCAGCTGCTGTTAAAGGTTTTGTTACTCAATCGGTTTTATAACATCGTGCGTTTTTTGGATTGAGTAACTCTTTAATACTGGCGGACTGTTCCGATTGAAACGGTTCGCCGGAAAAGATTGTTGGATGTTCCGGCAAAGCGAAGATTTGTTATCTTTTTTTCATATAAACCTCCATTTTAAGCTCCTAACTCAGGAGCTTTTTTTTATTTTTTGCAGAAAAGCTTTTTTATTTCGTCAGTGCCGGATGCCTGCGGATGATGCACGCGGAAACAAAGTCCTGACCGGTATCGCAAGGATCCGGTCTGCATGGAATAATTTACTGTATCATAAAGAAAAATTTCTATATAATACACTTGAATTTTAATCTTAAAATCTCGTGAGACGTGTTAAGGATCCATAAATGGAAAAATCAGAAAAATTACAGAAAATATTAAGTCGTGTAGGTGTCGGTTCAAGAAGATCAATGGAGCAGGCGATCATTGACGGACGCGTCAGTGTCAACGGCAAGATAGCCAAGCTCGGAGACCGCGCGATTGCCACCGATGTTATCCGTTATGACGGTCGTGTTATCAATCACAAGGATTCTCTGATGGTTGCCTGCCGTGTGCTTGCTTACCACAAGCCAGAGGGTGAAATCTGCAGCAACAGAGATCCGGAAGGTCGTCCGTCGGTGTATGATCGTCTTCCTCCGCTCAATACCGGAAGATGGCTTAATATCGGTCGTCTCGACCTCAATACATCAGGTCTTCTGCTGTTTACCAATGACGGTGAACTGGCTCATCGTCTGATGCATCCTTCCCATGAAGTTACCAGGGAATATGCCGTACGTGTATTCGGTGATGTTACCGCTGAAATGCTTGAGCTTATGACCAAAGGTGTGGAAATCGACGGCCAGATGAATAAATTCGATAAAATTGAATTTAACGGCGGTGAAGGTATAAACCGCTGGTACAAGGTATTCCTTCACGAAGGTCATAACCGTGAAGTGCGCCGCATGTTCGAATATTTTGAATTAAAGGTAAGCCGCCTGATCCGCGTATCCTACGGCGATATCAAACTCGAGCGCACCATACCGCGCGGCGGATGGATTGAACTCGGACTGAACGATGTCAACTATTTAAGATCTCTTGTAGATCTGCCGCGTGAGAATGAAACCTTTGTCAAACCGGTTGCCGGCAAAAAGGAAACCAAGCGCGATCTGTACAAGAAGGCGGCACAGATTAAGAGAGCGGTGCGACGTCACAAGGAACGTCTGTATGAAGGCAGAGTCAAAAAGACCCGCAGTGCAAACCATTAATCAGACTGCATGAATTTTTTTATTCTTTAATCATTTATTTGATGGACCGATACTGCCAGTAAATGAAACAGGCGGGTCGGTTTTCCGGTATTAATTGCTGGCGGTTTTTAACGGAGTTTTTATGCTGAGTTACTGCAGATGGGAGCAGGCGTCCGAACTTGATCGTTCATATCACGATTATGAGTGGGGAGTTCCTGTCAGAGACGATCGGAAACAGTTTGAATATCTCATGCTTGAAGCCATGCAGTGCGGACTCAGCTGGGAGCTGATGCTTCGCAAAAGGGAAATTTTCCGCAGATGCTTTGATAATTTTGATTTCAGAAAAATCGCTCTTTACAATGAGCAGGATGTGGAAAGAATTTTTTCAACCGAAGGAATGATCAGATCCAGGAATAAAATACTTGCCGTTATCAATAACGCCGGATGCTTCCTTGATATAATCTCCGAATTCGGTTCCTTCTCTGATTTTCTCTGGCAGTTTGCAGATCAATGCAGTATTGTTTATACTGACCATCAGACAAAGGGTATGCCGGCAAGCAACGGTTTATCAAAGAAAATCGCCGCTGAACTTAAAAGGCGCGGATTTAAATATCTCGGTCCGGTAACTGTTTATTCACATCTTCAGGGATGCGGCATAATCAACGATCACGATCCTGACTGTCCGTGCTACAGAAGAATCACAGAGCGGTATCCGACCAGGTTCCTTACGGACGAGGGTGCGGAATACTGATTGCGGTTTTCTCCGGCGATCGGCAGGTACCGGATATTTCATGAAAAAAAATTAAAAAGGACGGCTGTAATGACAGTAAAACCGGAAAAGAATATAAAAGCAGTTTTTTTCGATCTTGACGGAACTCTCATAGATACCTGGAAGGATCTGATGAATTCGGCAAATCATGTGCTTGCTCTGCACGGTTTTCCGGCAATGGATCCGCAAAGGGCGCGGCTTCTTGCCACCGACGGCATTGCGGCAATGCTCCGGAGCGTAATGGAAAGCAGATTTGATGAATTCGATTTCGATCTTCTTAAAAATGAATTTCTGGATTTTTATCTTGCAAATATTCACGTTGAATCATGTCTGTTCCCCGGTTTTGAAAAAGTTCTGGAATATTTCCGCGGAAATTCCATCAGGTGGGGAATTGTAACCAATAAACCGGGATTTCTGGCCCGGCCGCTTATTGATACTTTCCCTGAGCTGCATGACTGCGCCGTTCTTGTGTGCAATGAAACCGTACCGAAGAAAAAACCTTTTCCGGATCCTGTTCTTTTCGCTCTGAAGGAAACCGGCACCGCTCCTGAAAACGCCCTTTATGTCGGCGATCATATCCGTGATATAGAATGCGGTAACCGGGCAGGCACTCAGACCGCCGCCGCATCCTGGGGCTATATTGCCGAAAGCGATTCAGTTGCGGACTGGAATGCGGGTTTCATATGCAGAAGACCTGAAGATCTGCTTGATGTTTTTGCCGGAGGAATGCAGTGCTGACGGGTTCGGTATCTGTTCATTTTTTTATTTTCAAAACATGAATCCGGCATAATCTGAAAACGGCGGCAGGCATAAACAAATACCGTTTTCTGTCTGTCCGTTCATCTCCTGTTCATGTGCTCTGCAGTTCCTGTTCCCGGGAAAAATCTTACAGCAAGTGAAAACTGTCGTTTTATCAGTGTATATCTCATTTTTACTACTATTTTATTTATAGTGCGCCATGAAATTCTTATAATCGGATCAGATCGGGAGTGATCGGTTCCGCAGGAGGCATTCAGTCAGAACTCCGTTCCGGACCGGTTTCCCTGAGCACGGATTATTTGCAGTTTGTAACTGATTATATCGGACCCTGCATGAACGGTCCTGAAAATCTGAGGATAGGAAAAAATATGATCCCGCAAGCCATTACGGACGAAAAATCGCATGAATATCAGATTACTCTCTTTGAAAAAACCAATATCCAGTTTCTTGATTTTGATCTGAATATCGATGAAGAGACCTTCAACAGCGGAAACGCATACCGTAAAACATCCTATGTTATCGATAACGACGGCGAGGAGAAACAGACCCGTCATCTGATCCGGAAAGTAAAAAATCTGGATAATGATATCAGATATCTGGATCTGGTAACAAAGGAGGAACTAGAAAATGTGGCAGTCAGAAATTATTCTAACGAGGATTCTCTTGCTCTGTTTGAAAATCAGTGGTTTCCTCTGCCGATCCTGAAAAAGAGCGGTGACAGCGGATTCATCCAGCAGCCGCTGGCATGGGCACGCGGCTACATTTCAGATATTTCCGACAAGGAAATTGAAGGAAAGAAAAAGCCGAAGGACGGCTGCCGGAGATATCGTCTGGTTATTGCATTTGATACCAGTGTGAGCGACGATCAGAATGACGATCAGATCATCACCCGTGAGGATCTCAACAACGGAGAGGTTTACGGTCTCTGCAATGATTATTCTCAGCTCGACAAATTTATTCTGGACAGCCGTGTAAGAGAGTGGCTGTTCGGCATTTTCACGGAAAGGGAAAAGCAGGAGGATCCTAATCGCGACAAGGCAAAAATTGAAAGGGATGCAAACGAAAATGCGGCTTTTATCGCTCATTATGTTAATCTTATCGCCCTGCTCAATGATCAGAATGTCACTGTTATCCCTCAGATTAAGGTTAAGCCTGCCATTATCCAGAAAAAGGATTCCTGCATTCCGGTACAGCTGATTCTTGATATCGGAAATTCCAGAACCTGCGGAGTGCTGGTTGAAAACAACTCCCTAAGAAACAAAAGCTTTTTAAGCATGCGCAATCTTACCAACCCGGTTTACGTTTATGAGGAGCCGTTCCCGAGCTGCATCGAGTTTGCCAGAACCTCTCTTGTGGATCTGCCGATCCGCGGAAATATTTTTGATTCAAATGTTTTCGCCTGGACCTCCATGGTAAGAACAGGATTCGAGGCCGAGGCGCTGAGCTGCGGAAAATCCGGAAATGAAGGTAATACAGGTTTGTCAAGTCCGAAGCGCTATCTGTGGGATGACGAACCTGCGGCAACCGAATGGCGTCTTAACAATTCGCTGGAAAAATATAAATATCTTCAGGCGTCATCGGATAATCTGGCAACGATTGCACCGATTATCTCGCTGGTGAATGATCAGTTTGAGGCAACCTTCGGCAAGGTTCTCAGCTTCGACCCGAATCATCAGAAAATGTCTGCATTCTCCCCGAAGGGGTCAAGGCGTTCAATGATGACCATGCTTCTTATTGAAATTCTCTCCCAGGCCGTTTCGCAGATCAACAGTTATGCCAGCAGAAAAATCAAGGAAAAGGCCGAGGAATACCGTTATCTTGATTCAATTATTCTTACTGTTCCTCCGGCAATGCCGAAGCAGGAAATCAGAATTTACGAGGAATGCGTTCATCAGGCTATCGGAATTTTATGGAAGGCGCTTAAATGGGATAAATCAAGCGATGATCATAATGCTCTCAATGACGAGGAACTGAGAGCATGCATGTGGCCGTGCTTCCCTCAGATCAAGGTTGACTGGGACGAGGCGATGTGCGGTCAGATCTGCTATCTTTACAATGAAATCGCCTACAATTACAAAGGCAATGTAAAACATTTTCTCAATACCGTATCAGCCCGCAACTGGAGCAGAAAAAATGAAAAAAGCGTTACCATGGCAACCATTGATATCGGCGGCGGCACCACGGATCTGGTGATAAACCGCTATGAGCCCGAGGATATCAGTGACAAGGCTCTGGTTCCGGTTCAGATGTTCAAGGAAAGTTTCAAGATTGCCGGAGATGATATTGTGCTGCAGATTATCCGTCTGTACGTTGTGCCGGCGATTGCCGACTACGCGGTGAAGCTCGGTGCAAATAAATCGCAGGCGGCTCTGCTGCTGAAGGAAAAACTGGGAGGAGGAAGCTCCGACAAGGTAATCGAGCGTTCCCTCAAGCGTCTCTTTACCCGTCAGGTTCTGCATCCGATTGCGCTGGCATATCTGTCACGCTACGAAAAGTACAGCCCGATCAATGCCCAGTATGATAACGAAACCGTTACCTTCAGGGAAATTATAGAAGAGCAGGAACTTAAATACGGCGCGGACATAGCTCCGGAGGTGTTTGAATACATTGAGCACGATCTGAATAAACTGCTGGGCGGAGACAGGTTCAGAGTGAAGGATGTGCCGCTTGAGTTCAGACTGAACGAGCTTCATAACAATTTTGCCGCCGGACACAGACTGGATATCTGCGAGAAGGTGTTCAACTACATATCCGAGGTAATCAACAGCTATATCTGCGATGTGGTGATAATCACCGGAAGACCGTCAAGGCTTCCTGGCGTTGCAACCTGCTTCAAGAATTATCTCAGTATTCCGAAGGATCGCATTGTTTCCTTCAATCAGTACCATTTCGAGAGCTGGTATCCGTATATTAACGGAAACGGCAATGTGGAGGATCCGAAGACATCGGCCGTGGTGGGCGCAGTTCTGTGCAACCTGGTCAACCGAGGCACGCTGTCCAATTTCTATCTCAAAGTCGGAAATCTGAAGATCAGATCCAGCATCAAATATCTGGGTCAGCTTGATACGGTGGGCGAGCATCTGCTTAATGCAAATCTCTTCTATAAGGAACCTTTGGATCTTGACGATCCGAAATACCGTATTCCTGACGATCAGGAAATCAGTCTTCCTCCTGGATGCATGACCATCGGCTACCGCCAGCTGAAACAGGAGCGCTGGCCTGCCTATCCGCTTTATCAGCTGAGCATTGATGAAAGGGTCTGCAACTGGCTGAATTCGAATGCGAATTATTCTCTTTCCGTGGTATTCGAACGCACGGAAAATGAAAACGAAAACAGTAAAAACCGTTATTCTGATGACGGCATAAGGATTAAACGCATCAGACCGAAATCCACCGGTGAACTGAACAGTACCGCTCTCGAGGATGATCTTGGAATTTCGGAACTTTCTGATGTTGTAAAATTAAGATTGTGTACCATGCCTAATTCCTCTATAGGCGAAACTACATATTGGTTGGATAGTGGGAGTGTAATGCTCAATGTATAATACAATTACAGATTTGGAAACGGCATGGTCGAATGTTGTTGCCAATACCTCGGATGCGCTGAACTGGCTGAAAAAGAACAGGGACAACCAGAATCTGAAAAGCGAATATGACAGCTATGAATCAGGTCTCTCCGAACAGCTTGAGTATGCAAAAAGAATGCGCGACAACTGCAGAAAAATCAACAGCGTTGGTATTTTCGGTGAATCCCAGGCAGGCAAGTCGTTTCTGGTTTCAACACTGATTTCCGATATAAACGGAAACAGCACCATTCAGCTCGGGGATAAAAAACTTGATTTTATCCGCGATATTAATCCCCAGGGAAGCGGCAAGGAATCAACCGGTGTTGTAACAAGATTTTCAACCCATGCGGAAAGTCATACCGACGAGCTTAAATTTGAACTGGTTCTGCTCAAGGAACTGGAAATAGCAAAAATCATTATTAATTCCTGCTATGGAGATCTGAAGGATGCCAAGACCAGCCTGATTTCCCAGAACGAGGTTAATGACATAATCAGAAACACCGCAAATCTGAAATGCGGAAAAGCTGAATTTTCCGGATATGATGTGGTGTCTCTGAAAAAATATGTCGAACGCAATTATCCGTTCCTCAAGGATACCGTGGTGACAGATCGTTTCTGGCAGGTTGCCAAAACAACGGTATGCAGACTTTCGGTTGAAAACAGGGCTGAATATTTTTCATGCCTGTGGAACAGAAAAAAAATTTTTACCGACCTTTACATTGCTCTGACAAAGGATTTGCAGAAACTTGATTTTGCAGAAAAGGTTCTGGTAAATGTGGAGGCTGTTGCACCGAATATCAGCGGTGACGGCAGAAATTTTTCAATCATTGACGTGGATGCTCTGAACGGACTGCTGAGCAGAGCCTGTTCGGATCAGCCTCATGTTGATGTTTTTGTCCGTGATCACTCCGTGCGGATCCCGTTGAGTTCAATAACCGCGCTGACTGCCGAACTGATTATTCCGATCAGCAACGATCAGAGCGATTTCGGTGTAATCAACAAACTTGATGTGCTGGATTTTCCCGGCTACCGCGGCAGACTTAATTTAAGACCTGCGGAGCTCGAACCCGGACCCGGTGTCTACGACATGGCAGACACCATCGTACTGATCAAGGAACTTTTCCTGCGCGGCAAGGTTTCTTATCTGTTTGAACGCTATACAGATCTGTTTGAGATGAACTGTCTCATTGTCTGCACATCCTCTCAGAGCCAGATTAACAGTGTGGGCATGCCGGAGGTGATAACCGAATGGATCCACAACACCCAGGGTGCAGATCAGCTTCGCAGATCCAATGAAAAGAACGGATTGTTCTGGGCGATTACACAGTTCGACAAGAAAATCGACGATTTTGTCAATAATCCGAAAATAACCTTTGGTGAAAACGGTCTGCTTCAGCAGACCATTCTGGAAAAATTCGGGTTCTGTCCGTGGCTGAAAAACTGGAGCGACAATCAGCCGTTCAACAATGTATATCTGATCCGAAAACCCCGTATTAAAAGTTCCGGACTTTTCGAGCTCGGCGAGAACTGCAGGGAGCTTGGGATCAACAAGCGCGACAGCGCATCGCTGGAAAGCATGAAGAAAATTTTTATCAGCGATCCGACGGTGAATCAGTTTATCAGAGATCCTGAAAAGGTGTGGAACGAGGTTCTCAAGCCTAACGACGGCGGTCTGAAAAATCTCTGCGAGAATATCGGAAAATTCCCTGCAGAAGCCAAGCGCATTGATTTCATGAATGCCCAGCTTAAGGATGTAACGGAAAATCTGATCAACAGACTTGCCTACTTCCATACGGCAGACGATATCTCGGAGGTAAGAAAACAGAAAGGAAAAAATATTCTTGCATTGCGTGATCTGCTTGCAGACCGGAATATTAATTTTGTTCAGCAGTTCGGATATTTCCTGGATTTCTTCAATTTCTCACTTCATCAGCTGAGCGATGTGATAGATTCATACGATGACGGGAACGGAAATGCAAAGGTTGATGATTCCGCTGTTAATCAGGATGATTCCTCTGGCTCGGATCTGTTCGGGGAGGAATCGAACAGCAGCGATGATGCCTTTGATTTTGATGATTTTTCCAGTGCGTTTGATGATTTCGATACCGAGGAGGTTCAGGTTCAGAACACTCTCGGCAGGTATATTTATACCAAATGGTGCGAGCATGTAAGGAGTCTTGCAGAAAATACCCAGCTGCTCCGTTATTTCGGCATCAGCATACATCATCTGACAACAATCACCAATGAAATTCTTGATTGTTCCAAATCAATCAGACCGAGCCTCTGCGAAATTCTTGAAGAAAATATTTCCGCAATTGAAAAAACAGAAAACCGCAGAGAGGAAATGCTTCCTCCTCTGTGCAGCTGCTCTTCAAAAATAATTGCTGAATTTATTTCCACCTTCGGCGGTCAGATTTCAGATCTGCAGAAGATGAATCTCGATGAAGACGGTCTGCCTAAACTTGATGAGCAGGCGAAAGATCAGAAAATGGAATATCTGAAAAAATGGCTGCAGAGTCTGGCAAGATATGCAAACGGGAATCTTCAGATCACGGCAAGATTCGAAGCGGAGGATAATAAAAAACTGGGAGAAATTCTCGACAGATACCGTGCGGTTCTGAAGGGATAATTTTTCCTATGACAGTAAGAATAATCCGGTGCAGGAGTCTGATATTGATTATCAGGTTTCTGTGCCGTATTTTTTTCAGCCGAAATTTACCGAGCCGCTGTGAGCTGTAAACGCTTACGGTTACTTATGAAGTTTAAATAGCAGATTTAATTGTGCCGACGTCATACACAGAACAAATTAAAAAAAATGTATTAGGTCTTAAACCCTAATTTTTACACTGTTCTGAGAGGAATTATACCATCTAAAAGATGGTCGATTTCACTCAATTTTCGCATGTAAATTTTGCGAG
>Ga0310695_10007718_pt1 | contig 17069 bp, 13 predicted proteins | sample RumenRJG_04DNA_FD_203882 | JGI IMG/M metagenome (GOLD analysis project Ga0310695, IMG submission 203882) | Bovine rumen microbial communities from Lethbridge, Alberta, Canada - RJG_04 (v2) (version 2) | ecosystem: Host-associated > Mammals > Digestive system > Stomach > Rumen | place: Canada...
TCACGAAGGGATCCGCATCAGTTTTGGTGAGGTCCTTTTCTTTACCGGGCTTGTTCTTTGGCTGATTCAGTTTTATATCAGCAGAACAATCTTTCTTGAGCTTTTCGGCGATACGATATTGACTGTTACGCGTTATTTTTGTATGCTGATCTTCTTCGCAAAGATTGTTCTTACAGAAACAACTCTGCATAAAAGAGCTGCTGCGGTATTCATTACAGCTGCAGCTGTTTTTATAGTGGTTCAGCAGAATATCAACACCGGAATGCCTCTGATACAGATTCTTCTGATGATTTACGGAGCAAGAGGTATCTCCTTCAGAAGGATCTGCAAGGTATCTCTCGTCACATGTCTGGTGCTGTGGCTTATACCGGTACTGACTTATTCGGTCGGTTACAACGAACTTGAGCGAAGCGAGATCAACGGCCGTGTGAGGGAATACCTCAATTTTGTGTTTGTCACATTCGGCGCAATTAATTTCATGAATATTCTGTTCTGCACATTCTATGTATTCACGGAACCTGACAGAGCAGGAAAGAACGGCGGAATAGGACAGAGAAAGACTGTCCCGTGGCCTTTGATCATTCTGATGACAGCGGTAACGGTCTGGCTATACATGGTCACAGATACTTCCCTGCCTTTTGCAATCTGTATGCTTTTTATCGTACTCTATGTGATCATAGTGAAATTCCGTATTCCTTTTATCAGGAATAATTTGCCGTGCAGGATCCTGGGAGCGGTTTTTTTTCCTCTGATGGCGTATATAACATATTATGTCGCTAAGATTTACGATTCCAAAGTCAAATGGATGACTAAGCTCAACTCATTCACCCATAAAAGACTTGCCCTTTCCCACCAGGGTCTTGAGACTTACGGACTTCATCTTTTTGGAACACAGATCAAAGAGAATACGGATTCGACGAAAGGCACATATTTCTATCTTGACAGCGCTTATATAAAGGATATGATCTATTTCGGCCTGATCGTTTTTATAATGATCCTGTTGTTTTATTCCGTTATGCTCTACGCCAGCGTTTTGGAAAACGACAGAACGCTCGCGATATGGCTGATCTGTATCGCGTTATACTCAATGTTTAACAATTTATTGCTTCTGCCCGCAGAAAACGCTACACTGTTCGGGATCTGGTACGCTCTCGATCTGATAAAGTGGCACAGGAAAAAGGACAGATTGCAAAGTACCGCTATTAAGAGGAGAAAGATTGGACACGCAGCCTAGTTTAAAGAAAAATATAGCGATCAGTACGCTCTATCAAATACTTCTCATTATTCTGCCCATTGTCACCGCACCATATATCGCGAGAGTTCTGGGCCCTGATCAAAGCGGCGTATATGATTACACAACTTCGATCATGACATATTTTGCCATGTTCGCAGCTCTCGGAACGGCATCCTACGGCGTAAGAGAGATCGCGAGAGTTCGGGATGACGCGGCGATGAGGAGCAAACTGTTCTGGGAGATCGAACTCATGACGGTCATGACGTCATCTGTTTGCATAGTAGTCTGGTTCATATTTATTGCCCTGACGCCGCAGTATAAGACGATCTATCTTGTCCTCACAATGGGACTGCTCTCTACTATGTTTGATATCTCCTGGTTTTTCGCGGGAATGGAGCAGTTTAAGTATACTGTGACGAAAAATGCGGCCTGTAAACTGATCGGCGTAATTTTGATGTTTCTCTTTGTCAAAAAACAGGAAGACCTGCTTTTGTATGTGATCATCATCATTTCGTCCACAATGATCGGAAACCTTTCCATGTGGCTTTATGTACCCAGGTTCGTCGAAAAGGTAGATTTTCGCACTTTTACTTTCCGGAAGCATTTCCATGAGACTCTGATCTACTTTGTACCGACCGTCGCAACAAGCGTCTATACGGTTCTCGACAGAACACTGATTGGCGTTATTACTAATAATAAGGCAGAGAACGGATGCTATCACTATGCGATGCAGATCGTTAACATGATGAAGGCGCTGACTTTTTCATCCCTCAATATGGTTCTGGGATCAAGGCTGTCATTTCTTTTCGCTGAGAAGAAATATGATGAGATCAAGGAGAAGATTGCGGATTCCACTAATTACATTCTTTTTATGGGTTTAGGAATCTGTTTTGGGATGATCGGTGTGGCGAAGAGATTTGTGCCCGTATTTTTGGGCGCAGGCTATGACAGAGTAGTGACCATGCTCATTCTGATGAGTCCGATCGTTATTATTATAGGAATCAGCAATTGTCTCGGCTCTCAGTATTATACTCCTGCCGGATACAGGAAACTCAGCGCAAGGTATATCATTATCGGAGCTGTCGTAAACTTTCTGCTGAATCTTGTGCTTATCCCGAAGTTCTGGGGATACGGCGCGATCGTTGCGTCTCTTATAGCGGAGGGCGCCATCACGATTCTATATTTAAAGAACTGTAATGGATACCTCAGAGTCTCGACAATCATAAAGGACAGTTGGAAGAAACTGATCGCAGGGCTGATCATGCTGATCGTGATCAAGGTTCTCGACGTTATTATCTCATCTGATATAGCCGCGCTTTTTGTGGAGGTTGCAGTTGGATTTACGGTATATCTCACAGTGGTCACGCTTTTGCGCGACAGTTTCATGACAGATCTTGTGATGGGAAAGATCCTCAAGAGAAAGAGGTGAGTTTCATGAGGTCAATCGGGGCGGGAAAGATAATAGCAATGCTGTTTGCAGTCTTTATCTCAACGATTCTCATCTCCGGATGCGCGGAATCTAAAGAAACGCAGAAACCGCCCGGAGCGGGAAAAAGTGCTCACGGAGAAGGATTCGAATGGTTTTATGAATCCTTTGATGAAAAAAAGACGGCTGCATATGACGCCTTCAGGATCAGCGCCGAAAGACCTTTTGACAGTGAGCCGGTTCCAATAAGAGACAAGTCGGGAACTGTAACAGAGATAGCGGTTTCAGACCTGGCAGCGGCCTATCAGGGGTTTTTGTACGATCACCCCGAAGTATTCTGGCTCAGCGGTTCATATAATTACAGAGTTTCCGGAGATTCGGGCGGAGAGGAAATGGCAGATGCTGTGAGTGTGATCCCGATCCCGGACTCAGAGCACGATCTTCGCGCTATGAAAAAAGAGTTTGAAAGCGCGGTGGAGTATTACCTTCGAAAGGCAGCCGATGCGGAAGGAGACAGAGAAAAGGCGAAGATCCTTTATGACAGTCTCGCCGGCGAGATCGAATATGAAGAAGAAGCATTGTATGACAGCGCCCTCTTAAATGAGCACACAGCGTACGGTGCGGTTTGCAAAAAAAAGGCCGTATGCGACGGGATGGCATTGGCATACAAGTATCTGCTTGACAGATGCGGAATCCGATGTATTCTAATCCCGGGTACAAGCGAAGGAGCGCCTCATGTATGGAATACAGTTTTCTGGGACGAAAGATGGCACGAATCCGATCTCACATGGGATACTGTATCTGAGGCAAAAGAAGGCGGACAATACTTTGACCTGACGTCTGAGGAAATGAATAAAGATCACGAAAGAGAAAAAGAAGGGATAGCGATTAGGATTCCGCTCGCGGATTAATACTGCTGCAGGCGGTGGAATGGGTTTGCTATAAGCAGAAAGGAAAAAGTTTTGACACAGAAAGATTATTATGATTTCAGGGAAGAAGGAACAACGAGACAGGTCAGCCTGGAGAAACTTCTGCGCTGCGCGCTCAGAAAGTGGAAACTGATCCTGATTGCGGGGATCATTGTTGGCGCTTTTTTTGGCGCATACAAGGTCATGGCCATTCATTCCAAAAAGGATGACATGATCAAGTCCTATGATACCTATAAGAAAAACCTGGAGATGTATAATACCAATATTTCTGACTATAACAGATCCATCGCAGAAATGCAGGAAGGCATCAGCAACCGCCTTGAGTATATGCAGGAAGCTCCCGCTATGCAGATCGATCCCTATAACTGCCCGATCGCTACCGCGCAGATCAGAGTTGTGCCTACCGGCGACAAGGCTATAACTGCTAATGAGATGTACTCTCTTCTATACTCGATCTATGATGATATTTATTACGGCGACACAAGTATGATCGTGGCGGAAAGACAGAACATGAACGCTGCTCACCTCAACGAACTTCTGTACCTGAGAATATATACACAGGGCGGAACTATGACTGTCGTCACCCGCGGTGTAGACGAAGCACATGCTGAATCGATCAGAGATGATCTGCTTGACGTTCTGATGAGCAGAAAAGACGTCTTCTCCAATTTCGGAGACTTTAATATCGAGGTGTACGGCAAGGGCACACAGACAGTCGTAGAGCCCGAGCTCAAAACCCTTCAGGAAACCAGCGTCGACTCGCTCACCAGAATGCAGACATCGCTGCGAACCTCTCAGAACCAGCTTTCCCAGTTGGTTAAGCCGGCTTCAGTTCCTCAGTACTCCAAGAAATACATGCTGAAAAACGGGATCAAGCTCGGTGTTGTCGGATTTGCAGGCGGCGCGTGCCTCATGGCGATTGCTCTGATCTGCCTGGTACTGTACAGAGGAGCGATTCTTTCGACAGATGAGATCGACGGTGAGTTCGGTCTTAGAACGCTGGCTGATTTTTCAGGTGAAAAATCTGAAGATGAGACCGTACTGGATTATATGCTCGCGCGTATTGAGAGCTGCACAACCGGCAAAGAGATTGGAATAGCCGGTACGATAACCGACAAGAAACTCATTGCTCTCGCCGAAAAGCTTAACAAAAAGATCGATGGCTCCAAAGAGGGACTGAGGTTTGTAAGTCTTCCGAACATCGAAAAAGACGCGGACTCTTACAGAAAACTCAGGGAAATGGACGGGGCGATCATTGCTGAAGAAGTGGGAAGATCTTCCTACAACGGAATACGCAATGAGATCGGACTGATCGCTGACAGCGGTACTGAACTGATCGGCACGGTATATTATTAAAAATAAGATGAAGAAGGACAGCATTGCTTTAGTGATCATGATCATAATACTATGCGCAGCGGCAGCAGCCGCTGCGAATGGCGCCTTGACAGCTCCCTCCGGACACGGGGGGACTGACCGGGCGCCTTTTGCGGCTGCAGAAACCGTTGAATCTTTTTTTGCAGATGAAACACAGTATGCAGAGATGATCTCCGGAAAGAAACAGCGGGATTTTAATCCTTCAGCATTGCGGTTCGAAGGGCACCAGGTTCCCTATGATAGTAAGAGCAACACGGTTTTTATACCTCAGGACTGCACTGAACCGGATTGGACCGGTTCGCTATCCGTCACAAAACCTTATGCGCAGATCTGTATTTTGAATGTCAGCGGCAATGACAAACAGCGCTGTATAGAAGAGAACAGCACTTTTAAAACAGCCCTCATTTCTGACGACGATTACATGGAATGCGATCTTGTATTTACAGGCCTTCCGGCCGTCTGTATGTACAACGATAAAGGCGATCCTGAACCTGGGGAAGAATACGCCGGCAGAATCTGTGTGCTGGATCCCTGCAGAAAGGAATATCAGGAGGCAGATTGCTCTTTTCATATAAGGGGAGCGACTTCGACCCTTTTCGACAAAAAGAGTTATCGTGTTGAACTTAGCAAAAATGCCTCAGGGTCTGATAAAGCCAGCTTTCTCGGATTTCGAAAAGATGACGACTGGATCTTGAATTCCATGTGTACAGACAGGACGCTCGCAAGAGAAAAGATCTGTTATGACCTGTGGAAAAAAGTCAATGAAATGGAAGAGAAGCCGGTCCCGTCGTCACAGATCGAATATTGCGAACTGATCCTCAACAATGAATATATGGGCGTTTACGGGCTCATGTATCCTGTTGACAGAAAACTTATGCGAATGAATCCCGGAGATCTTTTGTACAAGGTGGGAACATGGTATGAGGAGATCACCTTCCCCGGAAAACTGACTGATTACAATGGAAAGGAAGAGATACTTAACAGGAACGGAGTCTCTTATCTTGAACTGAAATATCCTAAGGGTCCGGAAAAAAGCTTTATTTACGACCCTTTTCAGTTATACCAGGATATGGTGTTCGAGACAGGAAATCTGTCGGAAATGGAAAAAGCGGGAATCAGTCTGAATCTCGATAATTTTATCGTTCATGAACTGTTCTGCGAGATGACCAGGGCGGGAGACAACACCTGGAAAAACATATTCATTGCGGCGTACAGTGACGGAAACGGAGGCTATACCCTGAATGAAACAATATGGGATCTGAATTATACATTCGGAGACCGGTTTACATGGGATCCGGATCACGGCAACACTGTATTTCTCGCTGATTCGACGGACACGTATAAACTCCGGTATGACAGGGATTACGGATACTCAAGGCTTGCGGCGATTATGGACGGACTCAGAGATGATACGGCTGAGAAATGGAAAGAGTGGAGAACTTCCGGAATAAGCGCGGAGTATGTTGATTCACTTTTCATAGAGGAGAGAGATTATTTGCAAAAAAGCGGCGCTTTCGAGCGGAATTCACGTAAATGGCCTGTCGATGGCAAGGATGATCCGTATACCGGGATCAGAAACTGGCTCAGCGGCAGATTCCTCTTCCTGGATCAGATGTACGGTTACGGATCCTGAAGAAAGCATGATTTGCAGGAAGTCAGCTGTGAATGGAAAAAATTGTTCATAAATTGGAACAAAAACTCTGTTTAAATTGACGAACATTCTTTCAATTTGCAGTTTTTCTGCATTATAATATCAAATAAGTGAGTGTAACTACATTAATAACCAAAAAAGGGGGAACATCAATGTTTGGTGCAAAGCATTTGAATAGTGTACATGTCGGCCACTATAAGAACACGGCCGGATGTGCTACAGAGGTGATGCCCGTCCCGGATGTGGTAAAGATCTCGATGTCGCAGAACATCGGAGCACCGTGTAAGCCTCTTGTCAAAAAGGGCGATCATGTCCTTGTGGGACAGAAGATCGGAGACACTGAGGCATTTCTTCACGTTCCGGTGCATTCGAGCGTATCGGGAACTGTTACCGGGATCGAGACGCAGAGAAACGCCATGGGCGGATTTGACACACTCGTAGTGATCGAATCGGACGGCAAGCAGGAAATTGACCCTTCCATCAAGCCTCCGGAGATCACAGATCAGCCCAGCTTTATCGCAGCGGTCAAGGAAAGCGGCCTCGTAGGTCTGGGCGGCGCAAGTTTCCCGACCTGGCTCAAGTTCAATCCCAAGAACCTCGGGGAACCCATGACACTGATCATTAACGGCGCGGAATGTGAACCTTTCATCACTTCGGATCACAGGACCATGCTTGAAGATACCCAGAATATCATCGACGGCGCCCTGATGATCATGAAGTACATTCAGGCTCCTATGTGTTATATCGGAATCGAGGACAACAAACAGGACGCTATTGATAAGTTCAACAGGATGTTTGCTGAGCAGGGGATCACGAATATCAAGACGTTCCCGCTGCAGGCGAGTTATCCCAAGGGAGCGGAGCGTGTCCTGATCTATGAAGTTACAGGAAAGACCTGCAACGCGGGCGTACTTCCTGCTGACCTGGGATGTATTGTGTCCAACGTCACATCTGTAGCCTTCCTCGGACAGTATCTCAAAGACGGTATGCCTCTTATAAAGAAGAGAGTTACGATCGACGGAGATGCCGTAAATAAGCCCGGCAACGTCATTATTCCTATTGGAACAATGATCCACGACGTGATCGGATTCTGCGGAGGATACAAGGAAGAACCCCGCAAGATCCTCATGGGCGGCCCCATGATGGGACGAGCTGTTTTCTCTGACAGAATGCCCATCGTCAAGAACAACAACGCGATTCTTGCATTTACTAAGGAGCAGTCGTTGATCCCTGAGGAAACTGCGTGCATCAGCTGCGGCAGATGCCACAACGCATGTCCTTTTAATCTGCTTCCTACCGGATTTGCGGACGCTTATGAGGCAAGAGATGTAAAGCGGCTCAATGATCTGAAGATCATGCAGTGTATGGAATGCGGCAGCTGCTCCTATGTCTGCCCTGCGCATCGTCCGTTGGCCTTCATAAACAAGCTCGGTAAAGGATTAGTAAGGGAGGCAAGCCAGAAATGACGGATACAAAGAGTGTAAAATATTATGATAATCTTGCCGTTGCGTCGTCTCCCCACCTGGTGACGGCCCTCGACACACAGAAGACCATGATGTGGGTTCTGATCGCCCTGATCCCTTCCTTCATCGCAAGCGTTTTCTATTTTGGACTGGGAGCGGTCATTCTCACCGCAGTCTGCGCTGTAAGCAGCGCGCTGTTTGAGTGGGGGTATGAGAGACTTCTCGGCAAAAAAGTGACGGTAAAGGATCTGAGTGCCTGTGTCACTGGCGTGATCCTCGCCATGAACCTTCCCGCCAATCTTCCTGTATGGATGGCGGTGATCGGCTGCTTCACGGCGATCGTTATCGTCAAGCAGCTGTATGGCGGCCTTGGCCGCAACTTTGCAAACCCGGCGATCGTAGGACGTATTGTTCTGCTTCTGTCCTTCACATCTTACATGACTACATGGCCTGTGACGAGACTGAATCAGACCGCAGACGCGCTTACAGGAGCAACCCCTCTGGGACTTCTTGCTGACGGCGCTCTGGCTGAGGCACCTTCACTTAAGGATATGCTCATCGGCAATATCGGCGGAGCGATGGGCGAGACCTGCACGATCGCTGTGCTGATCGGCCTTGTGATCCTGATCGCGAAGAAGATCATTTCCCCGATCATTCCGGTGTGCTACATGGGCACTGTATTTGTTTTCGCTTTTATTTACTACTCAGTTGTCGGCGGAGATTACAGCGCGCTTCACATGGCCTTATTCCATCTGCTGGCGGGCGGCGTTGTATTCGGCGCTACTTTCTGCGCGACTGACTATGTGACGAGTCCCATCATGAAATACGCAAAGATCGCTTTCGGTATCGGATGCGGTCTTGTTACCATGATCATTCGTCTGTTCTGCGCATATCCTGAAGGAGCTTCTTTCGCCATCCTGTTCATGAACGTCCTGGCTCCGCTCCTTGATATGCTTGCCCAGAATCAGTTCTACGGCATCGGCGCCGCAGAAAGGGCTGCCAAAAAAGCTGCCAAAGAAGCAGGAAAGGAGGCTGCCAAATAATGACTAAGAATGAGAATTTTAAGGAATACGGCATGCCGGTAGTTGTCCTCGTAGCCATATGCTTCGTGACAACACTTCTCCTGGCACTGACCAATTCGGTCTCTGAGCCCATCATCATTAAAAATCAGGCGATCACCGCAACAGCTAACAGAAAAGAACTGCTTCCTGACGCGGATGATTTTACGCAGCTTGAACTTGACAGCTACGCCTCTTCTTCAGACGGAAAAGCATCTGTCATTGAAGTTTACAAGGCCAATAATGACACCGGTTACGTAATGACATGCATGACCAAGTCCTTCGGCGGCGATCTGACTATGATGGTAGGCCTTGACGCTGCGGGCGCGGTCACCGGCGTAAAGGTCACTGACCATGCCGATACACCCGGCGTCGGCACCAAGGATCAGGATCCCGAATACCTCGCGCAGTACATTTCCAAGACCGCTCTTAGCGGAGAAGATGTCAAAAAAGAGGCGGGCTTCAATTTCATCACCGGAGCATCCGTTTCCGGTACCGCGATCCACAAAGGCGTCTATGCTGCACTTGCACAGTATGCTGAGTTAGGAGGTGCGAAATAATGGAAGAGAGGAAAAGAATTGACGTTCTACTGAACGGTCTGATCAAAGAAAACCCGGTTCTGGTGCTGGTCATCGGTACCTGCCCCACACTGGCTACATCTACCTCCGTTGAGACCGGTTTCGGCATGGGACTTGCAGCTACGGCTGTTCTTGTCTGCTCCAATATCGTTATCTCGGCGCTGCACAACATCATTCCCGATAAGGTAAGAATTCCCTGCTTTATCACGGTCATCGCAGGATTCGTCACGATCGTCCAGATGCTGCTTCAGGCATTTGTCCCTTCCCTTTATTCAGCGCTGGGACTTTATCTGCCTCTGATCGTTGTTAACTGCATCATCCTTGGCCGTGCGGAAATGTTCGCAAGCAAGAACGGCGTACTTGATTCCGCTCTCGACGGAATCGGCATGGGCCTCGGCTTTACCCTGACTCTGGTCATCATGGGAACTATCCGTGAAGTCCTTGGAAGCGGAACATGGCTCGCAGGCGACTGGTTTGGTCTCGCAAAGGGCTTCAAGGGAATCCCGCTGCTTTCAAACTTTATCCCCGGCATGAGTATCATGACTATGGTTCCCGGCGGTTTCTTCGTATATGCCATCGTAATGGCGGCTGTTCATTATTTTACCAAGGATAAGAGCAAGATCCGCAACGAGTTCGGCTGCGACGGATGCGCGAATGCAGGCAGCTGCGCTGACGGCGAATGCGCCGCCCAGAAATAAGAAGGAGAGGAGGATAAATCATGAAATTTATTATCATCATTATCAGCATGGTATTGGTAAACAACTATCCTCTGGCTCAGTTCCTGGGGATCTGCCCCTTCCTCGGAGTTTCCAAAGATCTGGACAGCTCCACAGGTATGGGCATCGCAGTTACGTTCGTCATGGTACTGGCTACAGCCGTAACATGGCCGATCCAGCAGCTGCTCAATAAATTCGGGATCGGATATCTGCAGACTGTTGTATTCATCCTTGTGATCGCTGCTCTGGTTCAGCTGGTCGAGATGTTCATGAAGAAGAGCATGCCCGCGCTTTATAAGTCATTGGGTATCTTCCTTCCCCTGATCACAACCAACTGCGCGGTACTTGGCGTCTGCATCACAAATATCGATTCCAGCTATAATTACATTGAGTCTCTGGTAAATGCTTTCGGGGCAGGCATTGGCTTCCTGTTCGCCATGGTCGTCATGGCAGGCGTCCGCACCAAGCTCGTTGACCAGAGCCGTATCCCGGAGTCCTTCAGAGGCGTCCCGATCGTCCTGATCACAGCGGCGATCCTGTCCCTGAGCTTTATGGGCTTCAATGGGATGTTCTCATAAGGAAGGAGGAAGAGGATGAATATAGTAATACCTGTAGCACTTGTCGCTGTCGTCGGCCTCCTTGCCTCCTGCATGCTCAGTTATGCATCCAAAGTTTTTGCAGTTCAGGAAGACCAGCTCTTCCTCGACCTGCGCGCAGAGCTCCCCGGAGCAAACTGCGGCGGCTGCGGCTTTGCAGGATGTGACGACTACGCGCACGCGATGGCAGAGGGCGGTGAGACTCCCTGCACGAAGTGCTCTGTCGGCGGTCCCGCTGTAGCAAAGAAGCTCGCTTCCCTGCTCGGACAGGATGCCGGAAGCATGGAGAAAAAAATGGCATTTGTCATGTGCAACGGCACAACAGATAATGCTTCCAAACTCTATGAATATGAGGATATTGATTCCTGTAAGGCTGCTAAGCAGCTGTTCGGCGGCAGCAAGACCTGCCCTTACGGCTGCATCGGTCTCGGTGACTGCGTGCAGGCCTGTGAATTCGACGCGATCCGCATCATCGACGGCGTAGCGGTCGTAGGACGCGACTACTGCACTAGCTGCGGCGCTTGCGCTAAGGCATGCCCTCAGAAGCTGATCAAGATCATCCCTGAGTCTGCCAAGGTCCAGGTCCGCTGTCACAACGAGCAGAAGGGCGCAGATGCAAGAAAAGGATGTAATGTTGCATGTATCGGATGCGGACAGTGCGCGAGAGTCTGCCCTAAGGGTGCGATCACCGTTGAGAATAATCTCAGTAAGATCGATCCCGAGAAGTGCATCAAGTGCGGCCTGTGCGCTGCCAAGTGCCCGACAGGCGCGATCCAGGATGTCCTTCACACTGCCGAACAGAAAGAAAAGATCAAGAAGAGCCTCCAGATGAAGGAAGCCAAGGAAGCTGAGAAGCGCAAAGAGGCTGCCCTGAAGGCAAAGGCAGAGAAGGAAGCAGCTGCAAAGGCTGCTGCTGAAGCAAAGGCTGCGGAGGTAAAAGCTGAGGAGGCACCAAAGGCCTGACCGCTTCATAGCGTAGATTAATAACTAAAATAAGGAGCTGACGCATTTCACAATGCTCAGCTCCTTTTCAATGCCCGCTTTTCTGATGAGTCTTAACATGTTACAATATCCCGTGCAGGTCCCTATACGGTCTGGTAATTCTTAATAGCAGGAGCCTTAATAATGAAGAAGCACAGGCGGGCACTGATCGTCGCAATTACAGTATTTATGTTAATAACACAGCAAGGCTGCAGCGCTAAAACGGCAGACCCTGTGTCGAGGCAGAATTTCTTTTTCGACACAGTCTGTTCGATCGCTGTCTACGATATGGATAAGATGAGCGAAGAGAACGCGAATAAAGCTATCCAGAATGCTTTTGCACTGTGCAGCCGGTATGAATCCCTGCTCAGCAGGACAAAAGAGGGCACGGACATATACAGGATCAATAATGCCGGCGGAAAGCCTGTAGAATGTGATCCGGAAACTGTGGAGGTGATCCGTGAGGGACTTTATTACAGTGAACTCTCGGAAGGAAGATTTGATATCACGATTGGAAGAGTTTCCGATCTGTGGGATTTTCACTCTGAGGAGCCGGCGGTCCCCTCAGAGGAATCCCTGAAAGAAGCAGTTGAAACCGTGGATTGGCATAAGGTCCTGATTGACGGCAATACCGTGACACTCACAGATCCCGATACTCATCTTGATCTGGGAGGCATCGCAAAAGGATATATTGCGGACAGACTCTGTGAACAACTGAGAAGAGACGGTGTGACCTCCGGTATCATCAGCCTTGGCGGCAACATTGCCTGCATAGGTTCCAAAGGAAGCGGCAGTAAAGCAAGTCCTTTCCGCGTCGGTATAGAAAAGCCTTATTCGAACCAGAGTCAGATAGTCGGTGTTGTTGAGGCTTCTGATGAGACAGTGGTCACATCCGGGGTATACCAGAGATATTTCGAGAAGGATGGCATACAATACCATCATATTCTGGACGCCACTACGGGGCTTCCTGCCAGGTCAGATATAGTCGGCGTTACACTTAAAGCCGCTGACGGCAAATCGGCAGATTGTGATGCGCTTGCGACGATCCTCCTGATCATGGGAGAGGAGAAGGCAATGAAGATGCTAGAGGAGACGGACGGCTTTGAGGCTTTCTTCATCCTTGAGGACGGAACATTTGCCAGCACAGAAGGGATGGGAGTCACTGCGGAGTGACTGGTCTTTCCCTCTGCGGACACGGAGATTGGAAAATATGAAAAGAATACTGACGATCCAGGATATTTCCTGTTTTGGAAAATGTTCCATCACTATAGCGCTGCCTGTTATTTCCGCCATGGGAGTTGAAGGAGTGATCCTTCCCACAGCGCTTTTTTCTACACACACGCTGTTTCCTGACTACAAAAAGATCAGTCTGAGTGAGCAGATGATGGCGTTTGCGGAGCAGTGGAAGAATAACGGAATAAAGTTTGACGCGATCTACACAGGATATCTGGGCTCCATTGAGGAGATCGACACGGTTCTTTCCCTGGTCGATATGTTCAGGGATGAGAATACGCTTGTGTTTGTTGATCCTGTCATGGGCGACAACGGAAAGCTGTACAGAGGATTTGATGAGGAGTATGTGATCCGCAACAGGAAACTCTGTGAGTGTTCGGATATCATCGTACCCAATCTCACGGAAGCCTGTATGCTGACCGGAACAAAATACAGAGAAGACCGGGATGAAGCATATTATGCCGCGCTCTGCGGTAAACTATGCGATATGGGAGCGAAGACAGCAGTCCTGACGGGCGCTTCCCTGTCAGAGGGGAAGACCGGCGTGTATGGAATGAGAGCATCTGACCGCGCAGCCTTCAACTACCAGAATGACAAAGTCGCGGCTTCCTACCACGGCACCGGAGATCTGTTCGCGAGCACTGCAGCCGCAGCCATGGTCAGAGGTATTGCGATGGATGACGCTTTCAAGATTGCTTCTGACTACACAGCGGAAACAATCCGCGCGACGATGAGAAATCCGGATCACCCCTGGTATGGCGTGGACTTCGAATCAACGCTTCCGCTGCTGATAGAGATGGCATCGAAATATCTTTAAAAATATCAATTGACAATTCAGAGGCAATGTAATAATATACAAAGGTACTCTGAAGGCGAGGTCAGAGAGAATCGCACAGGGTCATGGAACCGTAGCTCAGCTGGGATGAGCGTTCGCCTCACACGCGAGAGGTCACGGGTTCGAGCCCCGTCGGTTCCACTATCCTTATCGGAGGACGAACAGAATATGGAACCGTAGCTCAGCTGGGATGAGCGTCCGCTTGACGTGCGGGAGGTCATGGGTTCGAGCCCCGTCGGTTCCACGAAATAAAGGCTGTCGCATATGCGGCGGCCTTTTCCTTTATATTTAAACTATATAATGACAGTTTGTGCATGGCGAGAAGTATAAAGCAAAGGAAAAGAGAGCATTTCTGCTCTCTCTTTAATGCGGAAGATGGGACTTGAACCCACACGGTGTACCCACCACAAGATCCTTAGTCTTGCTCGTCTGCCAGTTCCGACACTTCCGCGCATTCCTGATTAAGTTATCAAGGATGCAGGAGATGGGACTTGAACCCACACTATGTTGCCATAACAGGCACCTGAAGCCTGCGCGTCTGCCATTCCGCCACTCCTGCGAACAAATGTTATTTTATTAGTTATAGAAAAAAATGTCAACCTATAAATCAAAAATATTTATTTAATAAAAAGGAAATAGAAACGAAATGAAGAATAATAAAATTAGACCCGGTTTGTTCCTGTATTGGGCAGACCGGTTTCACAATTCTGTTATCATTTCGGTATTTACAGATGTAAAAGAGGCCTTCCATTGACGATCAGAGAAGAATTGGAATTAAGAGAAATAGAGATCCTTGCGCCCTGGGCCGCGTTTTCGGCGCAGTCAAGGGGGAGATTGGTTCCCGAAGAGCAGTGCGATATACGTCCTGTTTTTCAGAGGGACAGAGACAGGATCCTCCACAGCAAATCTTTCAGGAGACTGAAAGACAAGACCCAGGTGTTTTTGTCCCCTGACGGAGATCATTACAGAACGAGGATGACTCATACTCTGGAGGTGTCGCAGAACGCAAGGACTATTGCCAAAGCGCTGCGCCTCAATGAGGATCTGGCAGAAGCCATTGCGCTAGGGCATGATCTTGGGCATACGCCCTTCGGACATGCCGGAGAGAGGGCCCTTAACAGGATCAGCCCGGAGGGATTCAGGCACAACGAACAGAGTCTTCGGACGGTAGATATTCTGGAGAAGAATGGCGCAGGTATGAACCTCACCGAGGAAGTCAGAGACGGGATCGTGAATCATCAGGTAAATACGATTCCCTTTACGCTTGAAGGGCAGATCGTCCGGCTGTCCGACAAGATCGCTTATGTCCACCATGATATGGACGATGCGATCCGCGGCGGGATCCTCACGGATGAGGATGTACCCGAAAGTATTGCTTGTGTGGTCGGAAGGACTCTTGGCCAGAGGCTGGACCGCTTTATCCATGATATCATTACCACCAGCCAGGGAAAACCTGTGATCACAATGTCAGAGGAGATCAGGGAAGCTTTTGAAAAGCTCAGGGCTTTTATGTTTGAGCGGGTATATACCAATCCTGTTGCCAAAGCTGAGGAGTCCAAGGCAGAGAATATGATAAGTGTTCTCTATGATTACTATTTAACTCATCCGGATAAGATGCCGGAACTGCAGAAAAAGATGATCGACAGCGGAACGCCGGTCTACAGAGCGGTCTGCGATTATATTTCGTCGATGACAGACAGATACGCGATCATGATGTTTGAATCAATCTATATTCCCAGGACCTGGGATGTATTATAACGGGAAAAATAAAGTATGTATTATCCTGATGACAAGGTGGAGGAAGTCCTTCGATCCAATAATATCGTTGATGTCGTGGGAACTTACGTCCATTTGCAAAAGAAGGGCGCTAACTATTTTGGCCTGTGCCCTTTCCACAATGAAAAATCTCCATCCTTCTCCGTTTCTGAGTCCAAGCAGATGTTTTACTGTTTTGGATGCGGCGCGGGAGGAAACGCCGCGACTTTTTTGATGAAGTATGAAAACTACAGTTTCAGAGAAGCGCTTGAGACACTGGCTGACAGAGCGGGGATCAAACTGCCGGAAGTCAATTACGGCGAAGAAGCAAAGAAAAAGGAGGAGAAGAGGCAGCAGCTGCGCGCGGTCAACAAAGAGGCCGCGATCTATTACTACAAGCTGCTCAGATCACGTAAAGGAGTTAAGGGACAGAGGTATCTCGCGGAGAGAAAGCTGGATCAGTCTACAATGCGGGATTTCGGGCTCGGCTATGCGGACGGCTCGGGGAACGACCTGTGCGCGCATTTAAAAAGCCGCGGATTCTCAGACGAAGTGATCCTGGAAGCCGGAGTCGCCGCCTTTGACGAAAAAAGGGGAATGCATGATAAATTCTGGAACCGCGTGATCTTTCCGATTATGGATGTCCGCGGGCAGGTGATCGGATTCGGCGGCCGGGTAATGGGGGACGGCAAACCCAAATATCTCAATTCTCCGGAGACAGAAATATTTGATAAGAGCAGAAACCTTTACGGACTTAACATTGCCAAAAGATCGAAAGCACCCTATAAGATTCTCTGCGAAGGGTATATGGATGTCATTTCCATGCACCAGGCGGGGTTTCATGAAGCGATTGCTTCCTTGGGAACTTCTTTCACAGAGGGACAGGCAGCGCTGCTCAAACGATACACCAAACAGGTGCTTCTGGCCTATGACAGCGACGACGCAGGAGTCAGGGCTGCGATCAGAAGTATCGGTATTTTGAAAAAAGCCGGACTTGAGGGCAGGGTCATTGACCTGCGGCCGTGCAAGGACCCGGATGAATTCATAAAGACAAACGGTGCGGATGCTTTTCTCAAGAGGATCGAAAACGCGGAGAACAGTTTCTTTTACGAACTGCGTATGATGGAAAGAGAGTATTCCATGCAGGACCCCGCCCAGAGGACGCAGTTTCATCACGCCGCCGCCGCGAAACTCTGCGGCATAGCGGATGAGATCGAGAGAGAGAATTACATCAGAGAAG
>Ga0310695_10007719_pt1 | contig 17068 bp, 15 predicted proteins | sample RumenRJG_04DNA_FD_203882 | JGI IMG/M metagenome (GOLD analysis project Ga0310695, IMG submission 203882) | Bovine rumen microbial communities from Lethbridge, Alberta, Canada - RJG_04 (v2) (version 2) | ecosystem: Host-associated > Mammals > Digestive system > Stomach > Rumen | place: Canada...
CGGAAATCTTTTAGTTGGCAAGAATATTACCTTCACTTTCAATGGAAAAACATATTCCAAAACCACAGGGGCTACCGGTGTTGCAAGTTTAAGCATTGATGTAAGCACTCCTAAAACCTATGCATTAACTTATAAATTTGGAGGGGATAGCAACTACACTTCATCTTCCGGATCTGTAAGCTTGAATGTAAAGTCAAAAACTGCATTCACTGTTGCGCATATAGTTTCTGCATCCTCATCATTGAAATCCTATGTTGAGAAATATGGAAAGGTTCCATCTACAGTTTCTGTAAATGGAATATCCTTGAATCTAAGCAGTTTCACTTATTTGATGGGTAAAGCTGTTGCAAGCATTAATTCAGGGAAGACTTCTGCGGTTATTACTTTAGTAAATATCAGTTCAAGCTATTCTAATGGAGGAAGTTCATCCATTAACGGCAATTTGTCTAAAGCCAAGTATGTTTCATTGGCAAACAGCTTAGTGTCTTATGTTAATTCCAATGGCAAACTTCCGAATTACATTAATACTAGCTTAGGATTGGTTTCACCAAAGCTTTATAGTTTTGGTCTTTCCAAAGTTTTAGTATTCTATTCATCTAATAAGAGATTGCCTAACACTTTATCTCTTGTTTCAAGTGATGTTGACGGGGCAAGCAGTTCTGCAAGCAGTTCTTCTACCGCTTATTCTTCAGTTACCAAAAAGGGTAATGCTTCCCAATATAAAACTGGATTGAATGAAGTTGCAAATCTTACTGCTGCTCAGTTGAAAGCTTATTTAACCTCTTCCGGAAACGATGCCCTTAACTCCGCTATAAAGAGTTTGGCAAGTAAACTTGTTTCTGGAAAGACTACAACATGGGCGAAAGCGGTGGCAATCTATAACTATGTTAGAGACAATATTTCATACAGTTTCTATTCCAACAGTAAAAAGGCCGCAAGCGGTACTTTAAGCAGTAAATCTGCTAACTGTTGTGATCAAGCGAATTTGGTAGTTGCTCTTTGTAGAGCAGCCAACATACCTGCAAGATTTTCACATGCTAAAGGTTGTACATTTTCCAGCGGTTTGGTAACTGGACATATATGGGCTCAGATTTATGTGGATGGAGTATGGTATTCTGCTGATGCAACAAGTAGCAGAAACAGTTTAGGAAACATTAAGAATTGGAATGTAAAGTCCTTTTCTAGCTTAAAACAATATGCGCATTTGTCTTTCTGATGGGTGTGTATTTTATATGGTATCTGGTTAAAATATGCATTTGTCTTTCTGATGGGTGTGTATTTTTTATCTGATATCTAATCAATGCTCATTGCTTTTTCTCTGAGCATTTAGTTCATGTTCGATTATGAACATGATTTTTAATGAAATAAATTGAATAGACAAATTAATAAATTAAATTCTTGTAATAAATGATTGAAGAATTGGTTTGCACTGGTTCTTCTTTTATTTATAATTCTTTTCCTCTTTTTTATTTTTTTATTTTTGCTATTGCGTATTCAGATAGTTTGTTTTTTGTTAATTTTTATTTTTGCTATTGCGTATTCAGATAGTTTGTTTTTAGTTAATTTATTAATTCCATTGCTCACTTTTCAAATATTTTTTACAATAATTACTAATTTTTTCATTAAATTATTTGATAATCAACTAAGTTAATTTTATTTTTCACTAATTTTTTTAAAATTATACTAAAATTATTTAAATGATAAACAATATATTATCAAATGTATAATAAGAATACTACTTTTTGTTAAAAAATTATAACAAAAGTTATGTTGGTATGTGATGATTAGGTGTGAAAAGATAAGAAAATAAATGAATTTGAAATTATCACAATACTTGTTTTAATCTTATTTAAAAATCAATTAGGTGTTACTTATGAAAGTAAAAGATGTAGCTTCTACAGATGTTATTCATGTAACTGTTCCAGGAAGCAGAGAAGATGCTCTAAGAATCATGAAAAAAGAGGATGTATCTGTAGTGCCTGTTATTAAAAATGATACTAACAAATTAGTCGGGATATTAACTCGTTCTGATATGATCACCAATCCTGATGAAGAACAAATTGCAATGTTGATGACTAGAGATTTAATCACAGCAAAAATGGATGATGACTTAAAAACCGTTGCAGAAAAGATGGTGGAAAACAACATCAGAAGAATTCCTGTTGTAGATGATAATGATGAATTAGTGGGAATTGTAACTTCTTTTGATATTGTTGCTTTAGCTATTGCTGATATGGGAATCAAGGAACCTGTAGAAGATTACATGATTAAGACCATTCCTGCAACTTGGGATGAAACTCCATTGAATGTTGCATTTGAAGTAATGAAATTCTTTGGATTGAAATCTGTAATCGGATTAAACTCCAACAACAGAATGACCGGTATCTTAACTGAAACCGATTTCATTGCTGAAAGTGAAATCATCTCTGAAAGAACTGAACACAGCTCTTCTGTAGGTACTGAAGGAGACAAATGGTCTTGGGACAGTACTTCTGTATTGTACATTGAGAAAAACCATCTCAAATTCACAGACAAAGTGTTCAAGGATGTTGCAATCAAGGATGTTGTAACTGCAAACACAAAAACTAAAGTCTCTGTATGTGCTGAAAAAATGAGATCCCTTGATGTAGAGCAATTACCTGTTTTAGGAATTGAAGGAGAGCTCGTTGGACTCGTCAGAGCTAGTGACTTAATTAAAACTTTATTATAAGTTTTAATTTTTTCTTTTTTCTTTTTTTATTCTTTTTTTAATTTTTATATTATTTTTCACTATTTTTTTCATATTGTAATTTATATAGGATATTTTTTGTTCCATAAATTGCTTTAATTTTAATATAAGATTATAATTATATTGTAAATTGATTTTAAATTATAAAATTGCTTTAATTTTATAATTAGAGCATTTTTAGAAAGTTTTATTAATTTTAAAGTCTAAAATATCTTTAGGTTTCGCCACCTAAAAAATTTACAGGCAAGTCAAATTTTAGGAGGTGGTTTTATGGAATTGACATTAAAATTTTTGCTGTTATTGATCAGTGCAATAATTAGCTTTGTTTTAATTTTCCTTGAATAATCATATCCTAATAATAAGCGTCCATGGTAAAAAAGTTAGGTTAAGATTTTCCTTGGTGGACTTTTCCTTTTTAATATTATTTCAAGTTCTTCTAAATATTATTCTGAGATAAATTTTATATACAAAAAAATCTATATTATATTCATGGATTATTATTAGTCCTAAAATTGACTTGTTTGGTGTTATTTGAATTCTTTTTAGAATTCACTTAACATTTTTTAAGCTATTTTTCTAATTTTTTTAAGATTTAAAATATTTATATTAGTTTAAATAAATGTTTTAGTATTCATTTTTTTATCATTTTTAATTTGAGAGATAACATGTCATCTAAGCCTATTTTAGTAATAAAGGATAATGATTCAACAATTGGAATCAGAGCAAGGGTTGGAGAGGAATTCTCTGAACATGAAATCCAATTGAATGTCATGCTTGCATATTATTGGGACAATGATCTTCCAGTTATAGAAAGCTTGATAGACCTTTTTGAATCAGCTGTCAAGAGGACAATAAATGAAGTCCTTCCACATGAAAACCTCTTATTGAAATATGATCTTATCACAGATGACGAGATAGATAAAGCAAGCAGATTTGAGATTCATCTGATTGAAGTGAAAGCAGACGGTACCGGTTTAAGATTGGATGGAAAAATACTTGCCTTAAAGGGCATTTCATCAAAAGAAGAGTATTCACAAGGAATTTTAGGTTTAAAATTTAAAAAAGAAGATGACTCAAATGATGGAATAATAGTTAAATCTGTTGAAAAGAACATTCCAACTGAAAAGAAGATTTCCTTTAAGGAGTTTGCAAGGCAGCAACGATTAAAAAATAATAATTAAAAAAAAAATTGAAAAATAGGATTTTTAAAATTAATAATTAATTAAAAAAAAGTAAATGAAGAAGAACTATACAGTTCTTCTAATAAATGGCAATATCTTTACTAAAGATTCTTTTGCATCTTCCTTGTTTTCATTGTTTTCAATGCTTATCTTACCATCTCTAAATATCTTAGACTCTTTTCCATCAATATTCAATTTGATGTATCCAATTTCATCAATAGTCTCAATATTGCTTATATGCTCATTTCCTCTACTTTTAAGAATCTTATCGGTTTCTGAAATATCAATACCAAATGGCAATCTCTTTCTAAGTCTAAGATTATTTGCTCCTTTTTCAAGTTCATCGTCTAGGATAAGCTCATCATCACTTTCGATTGCTTTAAGATTCAATAGGATCTTGTCATATTGTGATAATTTCAATTCTTCAACAATTGAATCTATCTTTTCATTGTCTAAAATAGCATCCAAATCACTTAATTCGATTGTAGCCACATTTTTCTCTTCTCTAAGCTTGACTACATCAGAACCTGTGATTTCTTTCACATATGCTTCACAATGGTCTATCCTATTCACCTTATCGATTGTTACGGTTTCATTAGTCTTGACCCTTGTTGCAAGACATGTTGTGGAATTTGAGTATTCAATATTATTTTCATCAAGGAACTTATGAATTTCAGGGGTTTCAAGTTCAGCTTCAATGAATGGACTTTCAATCTCATACTTGAATTTCATCAATATCCCAGGCCTATCATGAGTAAGGTCTGTTATATTGTTTCCATCTATGATAATTTCATATCCTTCTTCATTAGCCTTTTGTTTAATTGCACCATACATTAAGTTTCTGCATAGTAAACATCTTTTTGGACTATTTTCAACAAACTCATCTACATCTAGGAAGTTACCATCTATGATTTTGTGTCTTATTCCAAGTTCAGATGTTCTTCTTTTTGCAAATTCCAAAAATCCAGTTGGAAAAATCTGGTTGTCATAAGTGATTGCAAGCACATCTGCACCCGCTTCCTTTGCAAGGTATGCAAGCAATGTGCTGTCTGCTCCACCAGAAAAAGCTAAAGCTACTTTGCCATAGTCTTTAAATATTTCTTTTACTTTATTTATTTTGATATTTGTATTCATATTTGGCCTCGTTGACTTAATAATAAATTCATTTATTATTAGTTTAATTTGATTAATCGCCCGAGTTCAATATCATATCAAATATAAAAAAATAATAAATTAACTATTGTTATATTATTTATTGCTTTTAAAATTTTCTATATCAACGTTATATTCTAAAATGAGTTTATTCCAAGTTCTTAATGTATTCCAAGACTTCAATTGCATCCAAGTATTTGATGTCCTTTTCCTTCAATATGAAATCGATAAGCTTGGTTTTCTTTTCATCTTCCATTTCCACTTTTGAGAATATGTTCTGATAGGAACGTTTAGGGTAATAGATCTCTTTGGCAATATTGTGGATGTAATCCTTTTCCTCATCAGTGATTATTCCTTCCTCAACTGCCAAGTCCAATTTGTAGTCAACATTTACAAGAGCTTCAGATAATGGAACTTGATTGACGGGGTCAAAACTTAAAGCCACATCATCATCTGAAGTAATCTCTCCAGACCTGTATGCCTTGTAGACATAACCGATTCCAATCATGCCTAAATCATCAAGCTCTGATGCTCTTAAAGCGCCCATACTGCTTCCTCCAACTACAGTTATTCCCTTATCCAATGCCTTCATGATTTCCTTATGGGCAACTGCAGGAGTGTGGTGGAAAGCGCCATCAATGATTCCTATTATGTCTGGCTTTTCAGATATTGCCTTTAGGATGTCCCCTCTTTTTACTGGAGGCCTGTAATCGGCATCAAGTATTGTTTTTGCTTCATCCTCTAAAATGGACAATCCGAGGTAAACTATTATCTTTTTCATCAGACTAACCCTCTTCTTGCTTTTCTATCATATTCCAAAGCACGGTTACCTAATCTTTCCTCATCCAATGAATAAAGCTCTGCTTTTGGAATGATTACCCTTGCAACATTGATTCCGATTTCATTTCTTGTAAGGTCAGTGTATAATACTTGATTGAATCCAACTTTCTGAACCTCTTCAATACTTGTTTCAATGTCCTTTTTGATTGAATTTGAACTTTTGTCTTCAATGTCTGATAAGTTGATGGTTTCCTCTTCCCTTTGGAAGTAATGCTTGTTCATTCTCTTCATGTGTTCATAGCCTGATTTCCTCATGAAGTCTGCTCTTATTGTATCTTCACGGGTTCCATGAATCTGGGTTGCTCTGCTTTGTGCAACTTCAGTAAGCGCTCTAATCACTGCAACTTCAGGGTTCAAGTGGGTCCCAACACCTAAAGTGAGGAGCGCTGGATCTTTCAGTACAGTATCATCAGCGCTTGCAGCTATTGTGGTTATCTTCAAGTCCGCTGTAATGTCCATAAGCTTAATTTCAATTCCTTGGCTATTGAACTTGTCTAAAAGTTCATTGATAATCTCGTTATCAATGCTTTCTTGGCTTATTTCTTTTTTATTTCTTTTGGTAAGTTCAAAAATGCTCCATGCATCCCTTTCAACCACTTCAAAGATTCCATGCAAGACAGATTCCTCTATGATGTTTCCGGATGCAAGACCATTTGTGTTTCCTTTAAAAATAGCTATTGGACTAGGGTTCACGTCCCTTGTTGGAATGTAAGGATGGAAAACTGCATTTGATGGAACATAGACTGTTTCTTCGCTTATGATGTCTTCTGCTTCTATCCATTCTAACCTTGAATTTTCAACATTTTCATTGCTATAATTCTTTGGCAATAGAAGGTCTTTTGGGTCGAGAACATTCTTATCATTTTTAATGTTGTTGTAAGTGTCTACGAATGTTCTTTCTCCATCGATATCCTGCCTTTCTGCAGAATACCTTTCGAATCCTTCCATCATTGCAGATGCCTTTGCCTGCTCTCTGGTAGCGCCCTTTCCAGCATAGACACTTACACTTCCAGACTGTGCAGTTGGACGGATAGCGGAGAATACTGGAATCTTGACTCTATCCAAGTCGGTAATGTCGGTCAATCTGGTTATTCCAGCAGTTCTAAGTTTTTTCTCATTTATCTCAATTGTTTCCCTTGGGTCTCTCACTCTATGAGTTCCCTTAAAGAATTTTATTGGAATATCTTCAAACATGTTTTTTATCCTTAGCTATTTTTAAAATATTTTGAAATTGTTTAAAATTTTAAATTTTATAATATTTATATTATGTAATTGATTATTTATAATAATTGTTATAGGATAATTTCAATCATTCGTTTAATTTTTAAATAATAAGTGATATAAGAAAGTATAGGAGAAAATTAATTATTCAATCGAGGCTTTCAAATGCAAATTAAGGATAATGACATTCATAATTTTCACATAAAAAACATCTTGAAAAAATTGGAAGAGAAAGACTTGGATGCCATGCTTGTGGCTAATTTCAATAATATCTATTACTTGTCAGGATACTTGTCAACAAGCTTTGCATTCATGATAATCAAGGAAAATCCAATTATATTTGTTTCTGGAATGGATATGGAAAATGCAGGAAACACTTCTTCCATTGATATTGTGAAGTATGAGTCCTTTGATAAGATGATTGAATATCTAAAAGAAGAGGGAATCAAGAGTTTAGCCATTGAATCAGACTTGACTGCAAACGTTTATGAAAAGTTCAAGGACTTCAATCTTACAATATCCAATGCAATATCCACTGAAAGGATGATAAAGTCTGATGAGGAAATCGAAAAGATGCTTAAGGCAACGGATATTGCACATGAGTCACTCATTGAATTGGATGTCCGCTCCAAGCAGGAAAAGGGGGCAGAGGAGTGGGAATGTGCATATGAATTAGGCTATCTGATGAGAAAGAACGGAGCAACCGTTGAATCATTTGACACAATATTTGCATCAGGTTCTGTATCCTCATTGCCACATTCAACTCCAAGACAGCATGTTCTTGACACTCCTGTTTTAGTTGATTACGGCTGCAAGTTTGAGGGATATTGCTCTGATACAACAAGAACTTTCATCTACACAGAAAGGCAAGAGGAAATATCTGATATAGTGCTTGAAGCTCATGACAAGGCAATTGATGCAGTTAAGGCAGGAGTAAAGGCCTGTGAAGTGGATAAGGTGGCAAGAGACATCATAAGTGAATATGGATATGGGGATAATTACATTCACAGCACTGGCCATAGCTTAGGTTTGGACATTCATGAAAACCCTTCAGTTTCCCTAAAGGATCAAACTGTTTTAGAGAACAATATGATTATAACAATTGAACCTGGAATCTATCTTGAAGGCGAGTTTGGAATAAGGATAGAGGATATGGTCTTAGTTGATAAAAAGGGTAAATTGATTGGTAATTTGCCTCAAATATTATAATTTTTCTTTTTTATTTTCATTTTTTATTTACACACTACTTTTTCAAGATATTTCTTATTTTTTCACCATACCTTTTAATTTTTTAATTTAAGAGGTAAAAAATATATATGCCTTTTAATATAATATTTTAATAGGTGATATGATGGTTAATGTGGGTACCACTAGGATTTATAAAAACAACCAAACTACCATTCCATCTAAAATCAGAAAGCTATTTGACGTTTCTGAAGATACAGTGATGGATTGGGATTTGAATTCTGATAATGTCATAACTATAACTTTTAAAAGCAAAAAGTCTTCAATTCATGATTTGGCAGGATTAGGCAAAAGCAAAGAGACTACTAATGCAGTGGAATTAAAGAGGAGCTTGTATAAATGAAGATTTTCGTAGATTCCTCTTTTTTAATTGCATTAGTGAATGAAAATGACTCATTGCATGAAAAATCGTTGGAATATATTGACTTGATTGAGAAAAATGGCTGCTATATAAGCAATCTAGTCATTAATGAAGTCATAACTGTAATTGGAAATAAGATAGATTTGGAAACTGCCATTTCTGCATTTGATCTCATTAATGACATTTTCCATGTAATAAATGAGTATGAAATCAAGGATTTCAATTCAACCACTATGTTGATATATGAAAAGCATAACACTAAATTGAGTTTCACTGATTGCAGCATAATTGTGGATATGCATTATCACAAAATTGAAAATCTTTTAAGCTTTGACAAGGAATTTAAAAAAGCTGAAGGGATAAATTTAATTTTATAATTTTTTTAATCTAATTTTAATTTTTTAATCTCATTATAATTTTACTAAATCGCTTAATTTTTACTTATTTTTAGTTTTTTTTCATAAAAATATGATAATGATTTTATTTTGAAATTCAAAGGGTTTAAAATCGTTATATTTAAGTATAAATCCTAAAATATCTATTTTTAGGTTTCACCATCTAAAAAAATCAAAGGTTCTAAAGAAATTAAGGAGGTGATGATTTGGAAATGGATCTTAGGACAATTTTATTGTTTATTGAAGTTCTAATAAAATTATTTCTAATCTTTATCCAATAGTTATCTCTGTCTTATAATACCATGAAAAAAGTTAGGTTAGATTTTTCCTTGATGGGCTTTTCCTATTTTTGAATGTTAATGAAAACTTTTAAATATCATTTTTATTATATTATTATTATGGATTTATAGACAGATCCAAAAATTTCTTTAGAACCTGTTGTTATTTGAATTCTTTAGAATTCATTTAACATTCATTGACTTTTTTTACCCAATTTAATTTTCAAATCTAATTTTAATTTTATTAAATCACTTTAATTTTACAACATCATTGTAATTTTACTTATTTTTTATTATATTCTTATTAAAAAGTTTTTTTAAGTCTATAAATAAGTTAAATTTATTAATAACTTATACAAATCTATTATCAATGTTTATTGAAGATTTAATAATCAATTTATCGAATATGATTGAAAATAAAATCAACCAATCTATTTTAATTGCCTTTCAGGAGTACTTGCTTAAGGCAGGAATATTTACACTTGCATCCCAGATTTTAGCAATTATTCTAATGGTTTATATTGCATTCATAATTCTATTTTCATTAGTCTCATTATTGTTATCATTTAATGTTGCAATTGCTTTAATTTTAGCTATTTTCATTCCAACAATTGCATTCATTTTGATCTTATTTTTAAAAATAGAAAAAAGGGCAAGTGAGATAGAAAACTCAATTCCAGACTTCTTAAGGCAATTGTCATCTATGCTGAAGGTTGGCTTAAGTTTGGAAAATGCTTTGGTTGATATGTCTGAGAATGGAAAAGGGCCATTGTATGATGAATTAAGGAGAGTTGTTGTAGAGATAAGGATGGGGAAATCCCTTGACGAATCATTTAACAATATGGCAATGAGATTGAATTCAAAGGACCTTGAGAGAAGCTTTAAGATAATACTCAATGCCCACAAAAGCGGGGGATCTCTATCTGATGTCATTCTTGATGTAAGTGATGACTTAAGAGCTATGCTTATATTGAAAAGGGAACGTAAGGCAAGCGTTATGATGTCAATCATGTTTTTAATCATTGCTTCAACAATAGCCGCTCCCTTTGCACTTGGGATGGTTGGAGTCTATTCCTCTTTCATGATTGAACTTGGGAAAGGTGGTGCAATATGTGAAGTTGCACCGCTCGCTGCAGAAATCTATCTAATCATTCATTCAATTTTAGCTGGCTTTCTAATAGCTTTGATAATGTATGGAGACTTGAAAAAGGGGATTAGGTATTCCATTCCAATAACCTGCTCTGCCTTTGCAGTATTCTATTTAATCAACAACTTTGGGGCGGGATTCTTTGGATTGGTCTAATTGGTGTGAGTGTAATGAAGGAAAAGAATTTGAATATTACAAATGGTTTCATTCAGGATAATAAAGGCCAAGGGGCTGTTGAATTGATATTGATAATTGGAGGAATAATCGTAATAATTCTTCTTGTTGTTTCAATGTATAAATCATATTTGGTTGATTTGGGCAATGAAATTGATTCAAACGAGATTAATACTTTAAACACTTCCTTTAGTGATATTGCTTCTAAATTTGAATAGTTATATTTTACCAAAATTTATTATTGAATAAAACAAATAATTTATTAATTGTTTAAAAATTCAGAGTTCAAAAGAAATATTTAAAATAAAAAATAAGTTTAGGAGTCAAAATCATGAAATTCTTAATTAATGGTGAATTTATAGATAAATCAGACCATTATGATGTAATCAATCCATACAATGGTGAAGTTGTGGATACTGTTCCAATTGCATATAGAAGTGATGTGGATAATGCTGTTGAAGCTGCAAATAATGCAAAGAAGGCATTGAATGACTTATCTGCAAAGGAAGTTTCAATAAACCTTCAAAATGCTTGTGAAGAGCTTGAAAAGGAAAGCAGGAACATAGCAAAACTGATTGTTGCTGAAGCTGGAAAGCCATATAAGCAAGCTATTGTAGAGCTTCAAAGATCTGTGGAAACACTTCAATTTGCAGCTGAAGAGGCCAAAAGGATTTATGGGGAATCTGTGCCTATTGATGCTACAGGGCCAACTGAAGCAAGATTCCTTGCCTTTACAAAGAAAGTTCCACTTGGTGTTGTTGGAGCAATCACTCCATTCAATTATCCAGTGAATTTGGCACTTCATAAGATAGCTCCAGCTATTGCAGCTAAAAACACTGTTGTCATGAAACCGTCTATGGAAGCACCTCTTTCCGCTTTAAGATTGGCTGAAATAATCAATAATCATTTCCCAAATGGTGTGATTAATTCTGTAACAGGTTATGGAAGTGAAGTTGGAGATGCAATGGTGGTTTCAACTGGAGTAGACAAGATATCATTTACAGGAAGTGTAGCAACAGGATTGTTCATCTCCTCAAGAGCAGGAATGAAGAAATTGACAATGGAGCTTGGTGGAAACGATCCTTTAGTCATACTAGAAGATGCAGACATTGAAAAGGCAGTAAGTGCAGCGGTATCAGGTGCATTCCTATTCTCTGGTCAAGTCTGCATTGGTGTAAAGAGATTGATTCTTGACAATAGGATTGCAGATGAATTCATAGACATGTTTGTAAAGGAGGCAAGCAAGTTAAAAATGGGTAATCCTATGGATGAATCAATTGATATAGGTCCTGTAATCAATGAAAGCTCCGCCCTTAATATTGAAACCTCTGTCAATAGGGCAATTGAGGATGGTGCAGAACTCTTGCTTGGTGGAAACAGAAAAGAGTGCTTCTATGAACCAACCATTTTAGACAATGTAACTATGGATATGGATATTGTAGCGAATGAGACCTTTGGTCCAATTGCACCTATAATCAGAGTGGATGGCCTTGATGAAGCAATCAAAGAGGCAAATAATACCCAATATGGCCTTCAGGCAGGAGTCTTTACAGAAAGTATCCATAGTGCCTTAAGATGTGCAAATGAAATTGATGCAGGTTCAGTTTTTATCAATAAGGAATCCACATTCAGAACCGATGCAATGCCATTTGGAGGATTCAAGTCAAGCGGTATGGGCAAGGAAGGAATCAAGTATGCAGTTGAGGATATGTGCAAGACCAAATTGATTGCATTCAATTGCAGATAATTTCCAATATTTTGATAAAGTATTAATTTAAAGAGGAATAAATTATTATTCAAGAAAAAATTAAAGTTTAAATTAATTTTTAAAATTTTTATGATTATCAAGTGATATTATGTGGGATACTGCTAAAGATTATAGAATTTTAATAGCTATGCATGCTCGTGAATTATTCCTAAGAACTGTTCAAACAGGAAGTTTTAGAGGAAATTGGAATAAGAAAGGAGCTATTGAAGAAACCAAAAGGATGGAGCCGGACTTAAAGTCATTGCTTTACTGCTATCTTGAAGGAGATACATTGGCTAATTGTGAAGATGTTGATAAGCTTGAAGAAAAGGCTCATAGAATCATTGATTTCCTTGGTGGTGAAGATTGGGCTCATAAGTTTATGAATGGAGCTCAAAAGGATGAAAGGGAAAAGACTGAGGAAAACATTGCTAAGGTCAGATTCTTCCTAGACACCATTTTAGGTCTTAGAAACAGATTCAAATTTGGACCAATTGATGATCCAATCATTGGAATTGATGTAAAGGTTGGTGAAATCATGAGTGTCAGCAAGCACCCTAATGCTGATTCCCTAATGATCTGTAATGTAAATCTTGGAAAAAGAGCTTTGAAAGTTGTTACCAATGACTTGAATGTAAAGGAAGGTAATAGAGTAGGCGTTTCATTGCTTCCTCCTGCTACATTTATGGAAATTGTTTCTGAAGGAATGTTTTTAGGAATGAATGGCAGCATCTTAAAGGATGTTCAAGGGGAATTGGGCCAAATGCCTAATGGAATACCTATGGAATCATTGAATGAAACCAAAAACATGATTACAAACTTTTTAGACAGTTAATAAAACGTTTAGACAAACTTTTAGACAAACTTTTAGACAAACTTTTAGACAAACTTTTAGAAAAAGTTTGATCAAAATTTTTTCACTTTTTTATTTTATTTTATTTTTTCATTTTTTCTTTTTTTCAGCAGTTTTTTCAATGATTTTTATCCATATCTTTTAATTTTTTTTATTAATATTTTCTTAAATTTTTTTCATTGGCCTAACGAAATTACTTAATGATATTAACATGACATTAACATTTTTTTGAAATTTCATGAAATTTTCAATGATATTATCATGATATTATCATTTTTTGGAAAATTTTGAATTTTTTCTCTAAAATTTTACTTATTTTTTCGTTTTAATATTGAAATTTTTCTATTTTTTAATTTTTAGATAATTTTTATTATTATTTTTAATTTTTATTTCAATTTTAGCAATTTTTTTAAATTTTAATACTTATTTTTGACTTAAAAAACATAAAGTATTTATATAAGCAAATAGACATATATTATATAATAGGCTTATTTGATGTTTAATTGTTAAATTTCATATGAATTTCTTAATAAAATCTAAAATTAAAAAATTCATATCTTTAATTATTAATTCATTATCCATAGGCTAAAATTTTTAAAAATTAAAGGATTTTGCAATGTTTTAAGTGCATTGACAACAAACATTTTTATTTGATTTATTGAGTTATAATGGTGAAAAAAATGGTAGAAGTTTCAACTCTTTACGATTTGGATATATATACATTAGCAGGACAGTATGTAGGTCAAGTACATGACGTAGTTTTAAATATCAGATACGGAACTATCTCTAGACTTCAAGTAAAAGCTTTAGAACCTGAAAGAAAAAGTGCAGGGTTCAGAGATATCTTTAGAGGCGGATTCCAGTTCGTACCTGAAGAAGAAGTAGGCAGAACCTTCCAAGAAGGCTTACTTAACATTGAGTTTGACAGAGTAACTGCTATTGGCGACATTATGTTAATTGATCCTCAAGACTTAAAAAGACCAAAACCTCCAGTAGTTGGAGAAGAAATGTCTATTCGCCCAAGACCAGAGCCTGTTAGAGCAGCTCCGGCAGAAGCTCCTGTAGAAGTTCCTATACCAAAAGCACAATAGTTCTTTAACTAAATATGTTTTTAATCTTTGAGATTTTTACCATATCCTTTGATTATTAGCCTATTTTTTCTAAATGTAGTTTCAGATTAATTAACATATTTATTTAATTTTCTCTTTTTTTATTTTATTTTTCATGAAGTGAATTTCATCATTTTTCTTGTTATTATCAATGTTATTAACAATTTATAATAAATGGTTTAAATTTTTCTAGTTTTTATTAAAAATCAAAATAACACTTAACTATATTCAATAAGATAAGTTTTTTATTTAATAAAAATTAATTATTATTAAGGAAAAATTAATTATTATTAAGGAAAAATTAATTATTGTTAGGAAAATTTACATGGATTAATATTTGCTTAATTCAAGAATGATTAATTCAAAAAAATTTTAAATTAATTTTCATTATTTGAGGTGAACTGATGATAGTAGGTATTGTAGGATGTGGAGCTATAGCTAACACTATAGTGAATGAATTCATATCCGATAGTGGAATACAAATAAAATATTTCTATGACACAGACATAGAAAGGGCTGAAAATCTTGCACAGATTGCAAACGGTGTTGCTGTTTTAAGATTAGAGGATATGCTAGATGATGTGGATTTGATTTTGGAATCCGCTTCTCCAATTGCTTTAAAGGTCATTGCATTGGACATCCTAGAAAGAGGCATTGATCTTATGGTTATGAGTGTTGGTGCTTTGATGGATAAGGAATTCAGAAACAAGGTTAGAAAAACCGCTGAAGAACATAATGCGAAAGTATATGCTCCTTCTGGTGCTATTGTCGGTTTGGATGGTATTAAGGCAGCATCCATTGGTAAGATTTCAGAAGCTTCATTGACTACAAGGAAAGCACCTAAATCATTAGGAAGGGAAGTTGAAGAGGAAGAAATCCTATTTGAAGGAAAAGCTTCAGAAGCTGTTGAGAAATTCCCAGTAAATATCAATGTTGCGGCATCCTTAAGTATTGCTTGCAATATGGATATTGATGTAAAGATAATAGTGGATCCAAAAGTGGATAGGAACGTTCATGAGGTTGTAGTTAAAGGTGACTTCGGTGAATTCAGAACAAGTTCTGAAAACTATCCATTCGCTGCAAATCCAAAAACAAGCATGTTAGCTGCATTTTCAGCTATTAAACTCTTAAAGAGTTTTGGTGAATGTTTCTCAGTAGGAACATAATTTAAATTTAATATATTTTTAATTAAAATCAATTTAATTTTTCAAATATGTATTTTGCATAATTGAATTAACTAGAATTTAGGTGATTAGATGAAGGATTATGAGATTTATTCAACTATGAAGGTTCCAAAGAACTCAAATATCATCATACGTTTAGATGGGCGCAAGTTTCATAGTTTATCTAAGGCATTAAATCTTGTAAAGCCTTATGATGAGAATTTCTATAAGATAATAGAAAATGTTTGCCTCGATATTTTCAATCAGTTTGCACCTAAATTCATTTATGCATTTTCAGATGAAATCAGCATACTTCTGGATGAGATTCCATTTTCAGGCAGGGTTGAGAAGATCAATTCAGTATTCGCTTCACTGGCTTCAAGTTCCTTTACATATAATCTATTAAACGATTATTCTAATGAATTTGATTTAGACAACTTATCAGATAATGAAAGGAATATTATATTTCCTATATCCTTTGATTCAAGAATCATTCCAATCGATGATGCATCTATATCTGACTACTTCAAATGGAGACAAGATGAATGTTGGAGAAATTGCATCAATGGATATGGCATCTGGGCACTGAAAAAGGAATATGATAAGGAAGAAGCTAATGAAAAGATAAAGGGATTGAAATCAAATGAAATCCATGACATGCTATTTGAGAAAGGAATTAATCTCAATGATGTAGACACTTGGAAAAAGAGAGGAATCGGTGTTTATAAGAAATCATGGGAAATAGAAGGATTCAATCCGAAAAAACAGGAAAAAACAGTATCTACAAGGTCTGAAGTTTTTGCTGATTATGAATTGGACATTTTTAGTAAGGAATTTTTTGATAATTTGAGATAATTTTCTTAAAATGAATTTTTAAAATTAAAATTATTTTTTTTATTAATCTTTTATAATATGTTTAAACTTGGCTAAGAGGTGAAATTATGGGATTTGAAGATTTGGTATCTAAAATGAATGAAAGGAATCAATTCAGGAAGGTCTGTGTAGACCAAGGTGTGATTGATTCTGTAGTGTTCTATTCTAAAAAATCATATCCCAATGAATTTTTAGCCATGCTAGACGGACACGTTAAGGATAATGTTTTATATATCACTGGTTTATTGTTCTTGCCAGGTGAAAGGTCTCATACAAGCGCAAGCTTTAATGATTGGATGATTCCACCTAATCAGAAAAAATGGGGTTCTGTACATTCACATCCCGGCAACAATGCAAATCCGTCACATGCAGATTTAATGACATTTTCAAAGCATGGTCCATTTCACATGATTGTATGTGAACCATACAGTTTAGAGACTATGAAAGCATATAACGCTTATGGAGAGCCAGTTTCCTTTGAAGTTGGTAACTTTCCAGATGAGAATAAGGATTTGATGCTTGAGGATTTAAAGCAAATCAAGGAAGAGATTGATGAAATGGATGGGGAAGAACTTAGTCCATCATTCTTTGATTTGGATAA
>Ga0310695_10007722_pt1 | contig 17063 bp, 15 predicted proteins | sample RumenRJG_04DNA_FD_203882 | JGI IMG/M metagenome (GOLD analysis project Ga0310695, IMG submission 203882) | Bovine rumen microbial communities from Lethbridge, Alberta, Canada - RJG_04 (v2) (version 2) | ecosystem: Host-associated > Mammals > Digestive system > Stomach > Rumen | place: Canada...
CTCCTCTGCCTTTTCCTTGCGTACTATATTTTGAAAACGCCGGGCCATGGACAGAAGCAGAATACGCCAGTCCATTTCCGGACGGGCAAGCAGACGGTAGAAGCAATTCTTGCCAACTTCAAGAATGTCGTAGAACTTTGTTTTGGACATGAAGCCTATGGTCTCACCAAGGATGCGGAACACCATCATGGCCAGAATCTGTTCCGCCATGTCCCGACTGCGCATCTTGTCCAAAGAGTGTTTGGAAAGGATTCTTCCTATGCCAAGACACGCCATGAAGTGCATAATTGAGTCACAAGTCTCACTTTTAACACTCAAGATCTTGGTCAGCTCGCCGATTTTGTTTAATTTTGCAAACATATAAGGAATGTTTAATCGTTTATGTATCAATGATTTATTTGCACTACAAAGATACAAAAACTTTTGGACATTCCTTCTCTTTTCTCTTGATTTTTAAGACTTTAAGGGCGAGCTATTTGCAAGTGGGAAACTTTAGTTAAATTATTATCTTTGCCTTCGTTAACAACATCATGGATGTGAAATATTTACTGCCAAGTGAAGCGAATGGCAGTCGTTGTAAAAGCCGAGATTGTACAAACGATAAACCTTTGAGAAGTCTTGATGTCAGTCAGGTGCAACCATGGTGTATGGTTGAGGCAAGATGTCTGTGGAAGAGCTTGACGGTGTATATGACATTCACCACAACTATTCGATTGTTGAATAGCACAAAAAAGAGGATGCATCTGAATTGATACACCCTCGCTAACCTATTATTTATGGCTCTTCAAGTATCTGATTACAATCCTTCCAAAAATTTACGGACTTGTATTTATCGACACATCCTTTAGGGACATAGAGGCTACATCCTTTTGTAATGAATCCCTCTTTTAGGACAGGAGGCACCAACCACCCTACATGGAGTTCCTTGGTATGAAGTCCTACAAAAGCCCTGTCTGATATATTATGTACAGTAGAAGGTATATACAAGCTGTTTAGAACTGTACCAGTATTGAAAGCCTCGTCACCAATGCTTGACAATTTTGAGTCATGCATTATCGTAATGTCTCTTAAATTTCCACAGACTGCAAAGGCCCTGTCTCCAATATACCTTACCGATTGAGGTATTGTAAAACATGTTAATTGGTTACAGTCTGCAAATGCTTCCTTTCCTATATACACGGTATTGGAGGGGATTGCTATATTAGAACACGTGCTTCCAAAGAACATTCTTTCAAAGACGGACTTTTCCTTATCGTCAAGGCGACCACTTCGGTCAAAGTGTGTATTTGAAAGGTCCAATGAATGTAGAGAATAGCTCTTTGCAAAATTGGCGAAATAGTTCATATCTCCCATATCCACTAACCCATGTATAGACAGATTCTTGATCCTATTCAAGTTGTCAGTGTCTTGTCCGAATACCACATTTAAGGGGTCTCGGTCTGTCACGACAGGAATATTGTACTCTTCATTTGCCTGAAAAGTTCTTGGTTCCTGTCGTATTTCAAAGTTCCTTGACCTAATCCGCTGGTCACTTCCGACATGTTGAAATAAAAGAGTTGTATTTCTTCCCCAACCAGTGTTGAGGTCAACGTGGAAATGTAATGTGGCTTCACCATTGACTGATGGCTCTATGTCTTTGCCAACGTCCCCATGTATCCAATCGACATATCTGATATGAGCAGAATCGCCGTAACCGTCAATTCTCCACACAAATGCTGTCCTAAAAGGACAGTTAGCCTTTACTTTGACGGTCAAATCTCCTCCAGATGCAGACATCGTGTAGCTAAGCTTCTCGGGATATGCAGAACGATAAGGTTTCTGTGATATCTTGATATTATATACGCCGCCATCTGTTGCCTTCACCACAAGTATGGCTTTTCTTTCCAATAGATTGGTATCCGAGGGAAGCACTGTCAGATCTATAATTGAAAATTTCTTGTCGGGAGAAATACTATCTTTTACGACACACCACTTTGAACTTTCGTCTTGATATTCTATCTTTGTCTGGTAGCCATTCACCGTATAAGGGAAGGCTATAGCTGTATCACATCCATCCTCAGGTATAGATATTCCGTTCTCTATTATTTGTTGGGTAATCGTGTCTAATGCCAACTCTCCATTATTCTCATTGCATGCTGCCAGCATAATGACAAACAACAAGGCCATAAAAAGTTTTTTTATCATAGAATTATTCTTGGTATTTTTTGTCTTTTACTCCCTAAGACTTAAAAAAAGCATTATTACTTACTCGCTTTTCTTTTTTAACATTTATTTTTTTGTACCTTTGTACTCAGATCCAGTAAGTGATTTTGAGAAAGATCAGTCATTAGAAGAAACGCGTATGTCTATATCAGATAAAATAGAAGACCTTTTCAAGGACAACTATGATGCCTTGTGTATGTTCTCCATGCACTATGTTGGAGATATTTACACAGCGGAAGATGTTGTCATGGATAGTTTTCTCAAGCTTTCTGAAAAGATAAAGGACGGGGAAGAAATCATTGCCAAGAAGCATTACCTGTATCAAATCGTAAGGAATGAAAGTATTGACGTGGCACGCCATAAGAGCGTTAAGACAGAGATTGATGATTCTGACATCCATGCGGAAGATATCGACGACTGGTCCGAGCGAAGTGAGCGGGAGGCAAAACTGTGGAAAGCAATCGACTCTCTTCCGCAAATCCGCCGTGAAGTATTGCTCATGAGTAAACGTGACGGTATGAAGAATGTAGAGATAGCCAGCAGCCTTAACATATCCGTAAGGACAGTAGAGTCTCATCTCTACAAGGCTTATCGTTCTCTCAGGGAAAAGGCGCATGAGATATATGTTATGATATTCTTTTAATAACGATAAACACGAAGACATGAAAAAGAATAAGGAAGATGAACTGCAATTTGTAGTCGACCACTATAAGACTGGGCATAAGAATGTTGATAATGCCTGGAAAGAGTTTAAAGGCATGTCTGGCATCACACAGTCAGGCTCACGCAAGCGTCTTCTCGTGGCTGCATCCATTGCCTTTGCGGCTGTCATGGCAGTAGCTGCCACCATGTTTGTCGTAAGAAGCATTGGCAACGGTTCTCCGAAATCATCACCAAATATCGAGAGAGCATTACCTGATACAGTGTCAAAGGCAAAGACCGACACTGTCAAAACCAAAAAAGGACCCGTTGTATTCTATTTTGACCACACACCTGTCAACGCAGCAATCAGAAAAGTGTCTGATTATTACGGAGTCAGTCTGACAGCGAGCGATACCACGAAGATGGTGACTGGAGAGATAGAGGCACATAATATCAATGAGGCGATAGACATGTTGGAGACTACCCTCGGCATAGAGATAACCAAAAGATGAGGGCTGTCGTGCTTTATATCCTCCTGCTTTTCTGCTGTCTGAAATTATCGGCGCAGAAAAGCAGCGTCTACAGCGAAATGCTTCGGCTGCAAAACATCCATCATGTACATTTCCTCTACAAATCAGACCTAAACCTTAGTATCACTTACAACGGACGTGACATTAAGACATTAACTCTCCATCAGGCTCTTGATGAAGTATTCAGAAAGAGTGGCATCAACTACAGTATCCACGGCTCGAATATTCTGCTGAGCCAAGGACGAAAAACGGTTACGGCAAAGCCTTTGATAGAGAGGTACGTCTTGAAAGGCATTGTGCGGGACTCTCTTGGTGAGCCGTTGGTCAATGTGTCGATTTATGACAAAGTATCACATACCGGAACATTGAGCAATGAACAGGGCGTTTATACGCTGATACTCACCCAAGGCGTGCACGTTTTAGACGTGTCGTGGTTCGGACAAAGACAGAAGAATTTCAGCATAAATATCAAGAAAGACACGAGGCATGACCTCGTCATCAAAGGCTCAATGGAACTCGGTGAGGTCGTAGTAAGCAGAGATCTCAACTCACCACTGAATACTACTCAAACAGGAAAGTTGACCCTACGGCCAGAGGACATCAATACAGAGTTCTCACTACTCAGCTCGCCTGATCTTGTGAAGACCTTGCAGCGTACCTCCGGGGTAGCACAAGGTACGGAGCTCTCTGGTGGACTTCTCGTACATGGCGGAAGTACGGATGAGAATCTGTTTCTGCTCGACGGCACGCCAATCTATCAGGTCAACCACTCTTTTGGTCTTTTCTCCGCTTTTAACGCAGACATAATCAAGAACGTTGATTTCTATAAGTCTGGCTTCCCTGCAAGATACAGCGGACGCGTTTCATCCATCACCGATGTCAGGACAAGAGACGGCAGCATGACTGAGCATCACGGGTCTTTCTCTTTAGGACTCATAGACGGAAGACTTCAGTTTGAGGGGCCGATCAAAAAAGACAAAACATCTTATAACATAGCGCTGAGAAGGAGTTGGATAGACCTTTTGCTGTTGCCGACATACGCAATAATCAACCACTCAAAGAACGATGGAAGTAAATTCAGGTTCACTTATGCGTTTCACGATTTCAACGCCAAAGTGACACATCTGTTCAGCCGTAACAACAAACTGTGGCTTAGTTTGTATTCCGGTATGGACAACTATGGAATAAAGGATGAGGACGCTTGGTATGACTATCAGACTACGACGGACAACAAGTTTCGCTGGGGCAATCTTAACGCAACCTTGGCAGGCGATTTCCAACTTTCTAACCGGCTATCAAACAGTACGTCATTCATAGCTTCTTACAGTTACACCAACCAGAGCATGAGTGAGGATGATATTTATTTCCCCGAGCCAGAAATCCGGTTTCGTAACAGTCTTGACATTAGCCACAACAAAACTAGGATGCTTGACCTCGGAATAAAGAGCGACTTCACATTCTTTCCTCACCCTAAGCATATCCTTCGCTTTGGCGGCGCGTTCACGATGCACAGGTTCAATCCTCAAACCGTGATGCAGTCGTTCTATTTCGGGGACCCAAGCGAGCATGTTGATACGACTGATGTGTCGGGACGCACGAAGATGTCCTCTATTGAGGCTCAGTTGTACGCAGAAGACGACATTGTGCTAAACCGCTGGATTAACACCAGCATGGGTACGAGCTGCACATTCTATCGTGTGTCAGACAAGACATTCCACTCTTTTGACCCGAGACTGTCGATACGCTGGCACCCAGTGACTCCCTTGACATTCAAGGTATCTTATACCCACATGTCGCAGAGCATTCACCGCATTGCGAGCACATTCCTTGATATACCATCTGACTTCTGGGCGCCGTCCACTACCGTCATTCCACCCGTCAGATCACATCAGGTAGCCGCTGGGGTGTATACGCAGGTTAGTCCAGAGTTCACTTTTTCCCTTGAGGGTTATCTCAAATCTACTGACAATCTTCTGCAATACCGCCACTGGATGGGCCTGCAGCCTCCTGCCGCCTTCTGGGAACAGAATGTGACTCAAGGACGCGGTAAGGCTTATGGCATAGAGATGGAGGCACGGTATCGAATGCGACGGCTGACCGCGCAGATGGCTTACACCCTGTCGTGGAGTAAGCGTAAGTTTCCAGAGCTATACGACGGATGGTTTTACGACCAGTTCGACAACCGTCACAGACTGAATACGACAATACGATACGCAATGACGAATAAAATCTCAGTGTTCGCCGCCTTGACATTGAGGAGCGGTAATCGTGTGTCATTTCCTACGGCATCTGCCGTCAACCCACGGATGCCTGAAGATGATGACAATCATGAACTGACTTACATTTACGGTAAGCCCAACGGCCTGTCGCTGCCTCTCTACCACAGGCTGGACTTAGGTTTCAACTTCAAGCATACCACGAGAAAGGGTCATGAAGCTATCTGGAATGTCAGCGTATATAATGCCTACTGTCATCTGAACACCATATATGCCAAAGTAAGGCAGGCCAACGACGGAAGCATAGCGGCAAAAGCAAAGGGATACATCCCTATTATCCCATCGGTAAGTTATACTATAAAGTTCTGAAAGAAATGACAAGACAAGCACTATCCTTCATACTGTTCGTATTCTGCATACTGACATCTTGCAGTGACAACATCGACATCCGGCAAGGGGAAGCTCCAAAGTTCGTTATCTACGCCTTTCCAAGCGTTAGCGACACTATTCCCATAACGATTTCCGTTACCCAACCTGCAGACTATCACACGCCTGCCATCTCGCATGCAAAGATAAATGTCATGTGCCTGATAAACGACAAGGCAGACGAGATTATATTTGCCGACTCGTCTAATGTTTCCGGACTTCCCGTTCTTACCTATTATGCCATTGGTAAGCACAAGACCGGTGACAGAATAAGAGTATCTGTTGAACCAACAGGTCATCAAAATGACTTAAATTTGGAAAGAGCATGGGGAGAGACTGAAATACCAGAGTCGCCTTCTATTGACAGCATTTCCATGGATACGATATTTCATAAGGAAGATGACTATACAAGGCTTAGGGTAGCGTTTCACAAAACGCATGGTGTGCAATATTACGCCGCAAGGGTTAAGGGAATGGAGTATTTCGAGTCGGTCGACTCTGTAAGCTGTGTGTCTGAGGAAATAGAGACAAGTCTTGAGCCTTTGCTTAACGGACTGACTGACACAGAACTCAACTTTGGCACTAATAATGACTTCTATCATTTGATGTATGTCTTTGATTCGTCCCAAGTTACATCGCAGGTGGTAACTTTGCATTTGTGTGTCCTTGGGCAGCCATACACTTCGGCTTATCGTGTCGAACTTTTCTCGCTATCGCCGGAGTTTTATCAAATACTGAAGTCTATCAATGACATAAACAATAATGATATAGGAGAGCATGGTCTTGCCTTCATCCAACCGACATATACTAATATCTACGGTGGTTACGGATGCGTGGCTGGATACGGATGCGTTAAATCTCAATGGCTGAAATGAAAAGTCTCATTTGCCTCATTTTCAAGCGAGCGTTTTGAATCTGTAAAAAGAGGAAACTTCCGAAATGTTTCTCAAATGTTTCCCAAGAGGAAATGAAAAATCCCGTAAGTTCTTTATATGAAAGGACTTACGGGATTTATATTGTACCCAGACTCGGTACGATACCGTACTAATCAACGGATAAGAAAAGAAAGAAAATGTAGTGATTATCAGTTGTTTACAACTATATTGCATTTTCCGATGTTTTGCTAATTTTCCGATTTTTGCCGCTGAGGTGTTAAAATTAACACCTTATTAACACCCCAAATGGAGGAAACTTCGTACCTTTACGGCGTCAACATACAACAATCAGAAAACAACGGAAAATCACTATGGCAGAGACAAGAGGCAAGAACAAGAATCTCATTGAAGCCGGCAATCCCCGCCTTCTGAGAAAGCCCGTCAAGCAGGGCAAGGAGTATAGTCTGTATCTGGAATATCAGATGGGCTATAACCATGACACTGGTACATCAGTCCGCAAGAAAGAATCGCTCTCGCTTTATGTTATGGCAAGTCCACGTACAGTGAGTGAGCGTCAGCAGGTCAAAGAGACCATTGAGCTGGCTAAGAAGATTCGCTTTGAACGAGAGCAGGAGTTTTTAGAGAACAAGGAGGGCTACCGCTTAAAAAAGGACAAGACGCTGAACTTCCTCGACTTTTATCAGGCCTACATTGAGAATTACACTAAGAAAGACCTGCGGATGGTACGCATAGCGTACAACCGATTTGTTGATTTTCTGAAAGTCTATCATCCGTTGATGGCTGAGTATATCAAGCCCGATGCCATCACGCACGACATGATGGTGAAGTTTGCCGACTATCTTCAGACGCGCAGTGTCGGCGAGGGTGCCAAGAGCATACTGCAACGGTTCAAGAAGGTCGTCCGCTTCTGTGTCTCGCAGGGACTGATGGCAAAAGATCCCTGTGAGGGTGTCAAGTGCATCGTTGACGACCAGGTGCTGAAGAAGGATATTCTCTCGCAGGATGAGATTCAACGGCTCATAGACACCCATTATCCAAGAGAGAAAGAAAATGTGCGCAACGCTTTCATCTTTTGTCTCTATACGGGCATGCGTTTCTGTGATGTCAAAGACCTGCGGTATGGCAGCATCGACTATGCCAACAGACTGCTGTCGTTTGAGCAGGACAAGACCAAGGGTCACTCCGCGCGCAGTTGGGTATCAATACCGCTGAACGACGGTCTGCTGACGCTTGTCGGCAAGCCCGAGGATTCCGGCAAAGGGAAGGAGGACCTTATCTTTGACCTCCCGACTTACGAGAGCTGCTGTAAGTCGGTTAGACGGTGGGTGAAGCGTGCCGGCATAGACAAGCATATCAGCTGGCACTGCGCCCGTCATTCCTTCGCTGTCAACATCCTCAACAATGGAGCCAACATCAAGACCGTTGCCAGTCTGCTCGGCCATAGCGGACTGAAACACACGGAGAAGTACACGCGTGCCGTCGACAAGCTGAAGGAGGATGCCATCAACAGTCTGCCGGAGCTGAAACTTTGAAGGAACGTTGGGAAAATGAAAATAAAATCGTACTTTTGTAGCATCCTATGGCTATACCTATAAATATAGAGAAGTTGCTCGGCGGCAACACAGTAGAGAATAACCGCATCGAACTGAAGGGTGGATGGAATCCCGATTCCATCTACCGAACCATCTGCGCCTTTGCCAATGACTTTGAGGATAATGGCAGCGGATATATCATAGTGGGCGTAGACGAAAACAACGGCAGGCCTGTCCGCCCTGTGAGAGGCGTCCCTATTGAAACTATTGACAGGATCGAGAAAGAAATGGTTGGGTTCAACAACCTTTTCGAGCCATTCTATATGCCACGGGTGTCTGTTGAGGACATTGATGGGAAGAAGGTCATTGTAATCTGGGCACTGGCAGGTGATCGCCGTCCTTACAAGATTCCGGAGAATGTCACAGCCAAGCATAAGACTCCCAAATATTTCATTCGCTATAACTCCAGTACTATAGAGGCGAAAGGGGAGAATGAAATGGAGTTGATAGAGCTTGCTAACCGCGTTCCCTTTGACGACCGTGGGAATCTGACAGCAAGGATCAGCGATGTCTCCATGCTCCTTATCCGTGAATTCCTCAATCAAGTGCAAAGTAAGCTGCTTGACGACATTGAGGATGCCAAGCCACATGACGTGCTCGAACAAATGGGGTTGCTCGACGGACCAATAGAGAGTGAGCGAGTGAAGAATGTCGCATTGATGATGTTCTCCTATCATCCCGAGAAGTTCTTCCCCGGCACACAGATAGACATTGTTATATATCCCAGGGGTAAGGATGATGATCCGGACAACTTCATAGAGATTGATCCTATAAAGGGACCAGTCAACATCATTATACAAAAGGCTCTGGACTTCCTGCGCACGATGGTCATACAACAGCGTGTGCAGAAGGTGCCGACACAGGCAGAGGCTATTCGGACATACAACTACCCGTATCAGGCATTGGAGGAGGCTGTTACCAACTCCATGTACCATCGTTCCTACCAAGAGCGTGAGCCGGTCGAGATTTCTATTATGCCCGACCAGATAGAGATAATCAGTTATGGCGGTGCCGACCGCAGCCTTAGTCTTGACGCGCTGCGTTCCGGGAAACGACTGCATGCCCGCCGCTACCGTAACAGACGTTTGGGAGACTTCCTCCACGAACTTGGATTGACCGAAGGCAGAGGAACCGGTCTGCCTACTATCCACCGTGAGCTAAAGAAAAATGGTTCTCCAGATGCTTATATTGAGACAGACCCCGATAGAACTTATTTCATTATTTCTATCCCATGTCACAGAGATTTTGTTACGGACGAGCTTGTTGTGGATAAGAATGGCAATGTAGTAGGCAAAGACTGGGTTACTAAGCTAGGTCAGAGCTATGTCGAAAGTGATGTGGAAGCTGCTATCGTATCTATGGATAAAGCATTCAATACCAACATGTTAGAACTAAATCCAACTATGTCGGAAGCTTTGTCGGTAACTTTGTCGGTAGCTTTGTCGGTCAAGCATATTTTAGAGTTGCTGAATGATAAAGAAATGTCGACCAAAGAATTGATGCACGCAGTAGGTCTAACTACGCACTATGACAATCGGCAAAAGTATCTTACGCCATTATTAGACATTGGTGTTATAGCATGGAATCCGAATCTCCCAAAGCGTAGCCCCAACCAAACCTTGCATCTCACCGACCTAGGCAAGGCCGTCCTGCAGCGCATCAATAAGAAGTAAACATTATAGTAAACTCACATTCTCACATTATTATATTAGCCCATGCAAACCTACCTCGCACCCAAGAAGCGCCTGATACCTTTGCTTGCTGCCAGCATCATATTCTTACTGGCTGTTCTCCTTGTTCTCTTTTTGTCACCAAGCCATTTGCTTCTGGTCATTGACATAGGAATTCCAATTATCATTGTGGCCTTGCTTGCAACATGGTGGCTGAGCCGCAAGCAACTGGACAGTCTTTACCTTATGATGAACAACGCTTATCTCAGGTATAGGCAGGGCGTGGCATCACAGATGATAGACTACGACACGTTTGTAGGGAATTTCATGGAAGAGAACGACCCCGACCGACAGCACTACCGCTATTGGAGACACATGAGGCACCATACAGATACCCTCAACCGTAACTTTGTCCATCGGCTGCTGACTGACCATAGGGAAGAAGCAGAGAGACATTTCTCGCAGGAATATGAAGGTCATGAGTTGCCCTTGGAGAAATTCAAAGAGCTGTGTGAGTTGAACAAGATTGCGCCCATCGGTGAGGGAAAGTCCGAAACGACAAAGGAGATGCCATCCTCAGGCAATTGCCTTCCCACATCTAATCCATCAAAGACGGAGGACAACAGACGAAGCTTTGAGTCCGTCCTTACCGACAAGGATATAGAGCTGTTGGTGGAATGCATCAATAAGCTTGGCATCATTGAGACATGCGAGCATGAAGAGATTACGACAGACGACCTAAAAGACTTCCTCGACAGCGTGAGCAAGCCGGAGTGCCGATCTTTGGTACTCATCAAGAACAAGGAATTCGCCTATCTGTTCAAGAGTCTCAGTGCCTACAGGCTCATCGCTGCCCAATGGCAGGCACCTATCTATCAGAATCATCTGCTCGTCACCTTCTCAAAGAAAGAATACATCACGCGGCAGAACCTCTCAGTTTCTGCCAACAAAGCTGCAGAGGTACCACCGGACGGCGCGCAAGTCTCCGATCAATACATCGATACAATCAGACAGCTCCATAGACTGAAATAACGCATCCAACCCCTTCTTTTATAGTAAAAAGTGCCGGTTAGCATGGTTAGCATCGGTAGCATGATTAGTATGCTACCATAGTGCTAATCATGCTAACTTTTTTATTTCTAATACTTTACTTAACTTTGCAGCGCAAAACTTGCAAAGGCGGGCAGCCGTGCCCGTCTATCTATAAACTATTAACCATTTATACTATGGAGCACACTCTTATCAGCAAGGTGGCAAGCCTTGAGAAACAGACTGCGCTGCACAAGCTGCAGATCGACGAGTTGACCCGCAAGATGCTGGCCAACAAACGGGTGATGAACATGGAGGAAGCCTGTCTTTATTCTGGCATCTCCAAGAGTACCCTTTACAAGCTCACGTGCAAGGGTGAGATTCCCCACTATAAGCCATCGGGGAAGCTCATCTTCTTCGAGCGCGACGAGTTTGATGCCTGGCTGCTCGGCAACCGGGTGAAGACCCGCGACGAGATCAGCCGTGAGGCAATGAACTATCTGATGAAGAAAAACCTTAAACCCTAAGCATTATGGAAACACAGAACAAAGCAGAAATGGATGACATCATGTCCTCCTTCCGGCAGCTGCAGGAGAAGAGCGCCGTCAACACGAAGAGCTTCCGTGTGGCCTCGATGAACGAGTATCTGGAAAAGGCGAAGCTGCTGCCGCCCTTAGTGGTGCTCTATCCCAACATCGTTCTGGAGGGCGACCTGTGCATCATCTTCGGGCAGTCGGGCATCGGCAAGACCATCTTTGCCATGCAGGTGGCACGAGAGATTGCCGCCAAGGGCAAGCGAGTACTGTATCTCGACTTCGAGATGTCGGAGAGGCAGCTGGCCCTGCGGTATAACACGCCCAACTTCCCGCCAACCTTCTTCCGTGCCGAACTCAGGACCGACAATGCCGTGGACAACGTGCTGACGGAGATAGAGCGTGCCGCCGTGGAAAACCATGCGGAGGTGCTGTTCATCGACAACATCACCGCACTCGGGCAGTCACTCGACAAGGGCATGGAAGCCGGGACGCTCATGTCCTCGCTCAACGCACTGAAGAAGGAGCATGGCTGGACACTCATCGTACTGAACCATGTACCGAAACGCTACTCGGGTGCCATGCCCCTGTCACTGGAGGCGATACAAGGCTCTGCAAAGCTCAACCAGCTTGTCGATGATGCCATCGGACTCGGTGTCTCAAGCAAAGACCATTCCGTCGTCTATGTCAAGCAGTGCAAGTGGCGCAACGGTGAGATGGAACTGTATGCCGACCATGTGGCCCTCTACGAGCGGACAAAGGACGAGGTAGGGAACCTCGGCTTCTCCTTCCGTGACTATGGTTCGGAACGTGAGCTGCTTGCCACGGAGACAGAGAACGGACAGGGAGAGTTGAGGTCAAGCGTTGCTTCACTCCACGGGCAGGGCTATACGCAGCAGCAGATTGCCGACCGGCTCAATATCTCACAAAGCAAGGTGTCGAGAATCCTAAAGTCACAAATGGCATAACACTATGTTCCACCACTCCGCACATTCATTTTATGCAGATTATTCATTTTATGCAGATTATTCACGCTGCATAAATGAATAAAGTGAATAAGGCGGACTAAACGAAGAAGATATATGTACGATTTCAAAAGCATACTTGCCACGAAAGCTCCCAAGGAGAAGCGTGGGATAAAGGAGATACAGTCTGAGGACATCGGACTTCACTATTCCTCTGTGACCGACTATCTCGATGCCGTTGTGGGCTATGACAAGGGCATGATGAGTGCCATTGACCGTCTTATAGAGCGTTACCATCTCGGTGCGACCAATGAGATCGTCGGCGAACATCGCGGCTCTGTCCTGCCGCGGATAGACAAGAATGGGCGAATTGCCGGAGGAAGCGTCACCCATTTCGATGTCAGTAACGGCACAGTGCTGAAAAACAGTAAGCTCACCGACCATCTCTACCAGTGGTATTGTTATGACTACTATAAGGATGATGACGTGTTCTTTGGTGAGCATACGTTGAGGTTCATGCCCGTTGCTGTCGTCCGTGAGGAGAAGACTGCCTTGCTCGGAGCCCTTGCAGACTATCCTCTCCACTGGCTGGCGGTAGGATATGGCAGACAACTGACAAGGAAAATGATTGACAAGCTCCATGGGAGACAAGTCGTCCTGTTCCCCGACGAGTCCGTTGACCAGGAATGGGAGTTGCTGTTCGGAACAGACGTGAAAGTAGACAAGTCATATGTAAAGACAGACATCAACAGACACCTTATCAACAGAATAAATAAGAAAGGAGGCTGCAATGCGTAATGTAATAAATTCAGACAAACAAAACCAATGCTTTGAAACCTGCCGTTCTTATGAAAGCGCGGAAGAAGAGAAAGGCAAGTCCCCTCACTTTATCACTAAAGTGACGGATGTCAAATGGAATATTGATGGGGCAAGTTATGCCGTTTGTCACTACAACGGCAACTTGCCCACCCGCGAGGGGATGGGAGTCTGTGCGCTCGAAACTCGCTTACTTTATCACTTCATATATAAACCAAACCTAATGATACTATGAAGAATAATACACAAAACAAATCGGAGTTCATACAGTTTCGTGTGGACTCCACGGTGAAGAACTTGGCGAAGACAACGGCCAACAAGCACTTTGACGGCAACATGAGCGACATGTTCCGCTACTCACTTTATCACTGTGATTTCAGTGGTGACGGTGACAACGTTAGCTATGACGCCTTAGAGAATACTTTTACACATTTAGAAGAAGAGACTTCAAGGATGTTGGCAACCATCCACGAGGATTATATGAGCCAGAACAAGGAGCTGAACCATATCGGCAACAACATCAACCAGCTGGCGCACCATGTCAATACCCAGTCGATTTCCAGTCCGTCACCCATTACCCGCAAGGTTGCTGATGCTTTGGAGGACATCCGAAAGGCACTGAATGCCAACCGCACTGTCAACGCCAACATCTGGAAGAGGGTCAGAGAACATTTTACCACCAAGCAATCATAGTCTGACCAGGCTGTGGTCACTCTATGACCAGGCCGTGGTCATCACATGACCAAGCCACGGTCATCCAATGACCACAGTGCAGTCAACACAAAATAGAATGAAGTTATGATCATAAAGAAGATAGACCCCGTCCACGGCGGCGTGTTCCCCGGGGCGGCATACAACGAGAAGAAAGTATTGGCAGGAGTGGCCGAGCTTGCCGGCCATGCCAATATCGACGGCAACTTCCTGCATACCCTGCACACTCTTCATGGCGTGGGCATCGACTGCAGCAAAGAAGTGGAGCGGTATCTGCAAAGCCAGTCGCAGACCTATGGAAATACGCGGTCAACACAATGGCAGGTGCACCTCGCTCTTTCCTGCAAGGGACAGGAGAAGAACAAAGAGCAGCTTGTCGGCATCGCACATGCCATGATGCAAGAATACGGCATGGGCAAACAGCCGTATTTCATCTACTTCCACCATGACACGGAGAACAATCACGTCCACATTCTCACGACGAGGGTGACGGCCAAGGGCCGGCTGATTTCCGACCACTGTGACTACCACAGATTCAATGCCGCGCTTAACCGCGTTGTCAAAGAGGACCAGCAAAATGACATCGGACGGATGTTTGAGTACAGCTTTACGACCGAGGGACAGCTGATGAACATTGCCCGTGGGTTCCACTACAAGACAGGCGAGTCAAAAGAAAACAGTGGTGTACTGTCGTTTTATCATGGCGGAGTCGAGGCCATCAGAGTCCGGCGCAGCGACATTGACGCAAGGATTGCCGAGCTGAAGGCTGACAAGCGTGACATAGCACGACGGGAGGAGACCGCCAAACGCTTAAAGGCCATCATCATCAAGTACAGAGAGCTGAGTCTGAAGCAGACTGCTTATAGTGCTGATGACCAAAAGATGGAATCGGAAGGCAATGAGAAAGAGCGTGTCCAGACCAAGAAGGAACTGATGAAGCGCAAGAAGGTCAAGATACTTCCCGAAGTCAAGAAACTGACCGATGCCAAGGGCAAGCTGCTTTCCAAGCTGGAGCAGTATCAGATGCAATGGTTCATTGACGAGCTCCGCTGCAAGTTCGGCATAGCAGTCCACTTCCAGAAAGACAAGAACGGCATTGTCCGCGGCTATTGCATTGTTGACCATAATAATAAGGTGGCACTCAACGGCAGTGAGGTGATGAAACTCGCAGACATCATAGGCATCATGGAGTGGAAGGCTGCGCAGGAAGCAAAAGCCACACGAAAGAAGACCAAGCATGCGGATAAAACCGAAGGCACAAAACCGTCATTCAACAACCGCAGTCAGTCATCTGTAAGCAAAGAAAACGAGATGCCCAAGGAAACGGTTAAGGCTACAATCTACTGCCCTGATAGCACACTGGACATTTACCGGCCTATGTTCAAAGCAAGGGCTTGTTCCGTGAATGGCAAGAACATTGTCCGCATGGACCTGGACGGCAAGACATACGACCATGCCATCACCGATAACCAGACAGAATGGTATTGCAAGGCACCGACGGAGGCTCATGACGACATCGCTATCCGGCTTGCCGTGTTCTACTTCTACAAGGAGATTTACGAGTCCTACCGCCGGCTGTTGGCTGATGCGTATGTCAAGGAGGGTGGGCAAACTTTGGAGTTGCCGGAAGGAAGCGTAAGATGCTACAAGCGGATGAACGGATTGTGGCACGTGGCATTCGACAGCAACGGCGGCACCATTCATTACGACCTCACGGAGCAGGAGAGCCGAATGATGAACAGACTTGAAGGCCGCAAGGCGGAGTTCAACGAGGCTAAGGTGCGTCTGTTCAAGGAGCATGTTGCCCGTGACGAAGCAAATGCCATCGTGAGGAACCTCCAATATGACAGTGTCGGTGTGTTCCCGAGCTATGCAAGTAAGGATGATGCGCCGAACAAGATCGTAGCATTTGCTGGTCAGCATGCCCAGTTGATTCTTAAACTGATGACTGCCCTTTCCCACAATACCGGCAACGGCTTCAACCGCGAGTTCGAGGTTGGCGGTCGACGAAACCGCTGGGACGACATCGATGATGAGCGTCGCTTCAAGGGCGGCATGTCAATGTAATAACAATAAGGTATTCACAACTAAACATCTAACGACCATGGACAATCGTAATTCAACAGATAAGAAACTTAATTTTGGTGATATTCATGAACTGCTCAGACAGGCCAATGAAGCTCCAGCTCCATCATGGTATAAGTCAGCGGAAGAGTCAAAGCCGAAGAAGGAGAGATGCAAGAAACGTGTGACTCCACACGCCGAGCCTATCCCAGAAATCACTCGGGGTGAAAAGAACAAAGCAGAGTCAGAAGTGCCTAAATTCGGCATAGAGGATGAAGCCAAAGAAGCAAATGACTTCCCGTCTCAAGATGTGGCGAAAGCCATACCTAAGGCGAAGGCCGTCCCGAAGGCAGCCAACGTCAAGGTGCCCTCAAAGCCGAGAAGTGCAGCCAAAGCGCCAGCGGCCTCTGACGTGTCGAATCTCTCAGATAGTTTGTCCGCCTTATGGCATGCTGCGTCAGCTTCCAAGGCTGGTAAGTTCGCCGAGTCGCAGGTGTGGATAGACAAGGGACTGTATCATCAGATTGAGGCCTTCAACCTCAAATGTGGCAAGCCCGTGCCGACCAAGCATGTCATCAATGCCATCCTGCGGATGTTCATGGATGAGCATAAGACAGAGATTCAAAAAGCTGAAAAGAGAACATCCTTAATTCCGCAACTAATTGCGTAATTCGTTATTAATATCTTTTATAAGTCTCTGAGGAACAATAAGTTCCTCAGAGTTTTGTCATGTGCAGAATTTTCACTAATTTTATGGTGTCAAAACAAAAA
>Ga0310695_10007723_pt1 | contig 17063 bp, 15 predicted proteins | sample RumenRJG_04DNA_FD_203882 | JGI IMG/M metagenome (GOLD analysis project Ga0310695, IMG submission 203882) | Bovine rumen microbial communities from Lethbridge, Alberta, Canada - RJG_04 (v2) (version 2) | ecosystem: Host-associated > Mammals > Digestive system > Stomach > Rumen | place: Canada...
AACCACACTGATGGTCCCAGACTTGTTTTTCTTCTTGCGTACGAACATGTCGCAAAGATAAGAAAAAACAATGAGTCACCCAAATCACCCTTCCAAAAGCTGCAACTGCCTGAAAATCAATAGGGGGAATTTGAAAAATCTATACATCTTGAAAAATTCCCGAAGTCAGGGCGATTGTCTTAATCCTTGTTGTAATGGAATATGGTCTCGGACACCGCATCCATCCCGATGCAGACGGAAAAGTCGTTATCGTCTTAATCCTTGTTGTAATGGAATATGGTCTCGGACTGCAAGTATGAACCTGAGCGCCGACGAGACACGCGCTGTCTTAATCCTTGTTGTAATGGAATATGGTCTCGGACCTCCTGCTAACTTTAAACCACATAACAATGAAAAAGTTTAGTCTTAATCCTTGTTGTAATGGAATATGGTCTCGGACAACAAAAAGATTATGGAAAGCAAAACTTTTATCTTGTCTTAATCCTTGTTGTAATGGAATATGGTCTCGGACTTTACATAGAAAAGTAGTATTTGCTCATGAACGTGATAGTCTTAATCCTTGTTGTAATGGAATATGGTCTCGGACCGGGATTACAAAGAAGTATATAATCAAATAACACGGTCTTAATCCTTGTTGTAATGGAATATGGTCTCGGACAAATTACATGAACAAAAACTTTTGTGATTATGGAAGTCTTAATCCTTGTTGTAATGGAATATGGTCTCGGACTCTGAATAAGACTTTTCTTTTATTATTGCGGGTTTGAAACCCGTGGTTTTCTCTTTTCTTTACAAACCGCTCAGAAAAAGTGCATTTTCTAAGGGGTGCAAAGGTACTATGTTTTTGCAACATTTCAAAGAGATAAAAAGTTAAACTATTTTAAATATTCAAAGTGTAAAAGGATGGAGAAACAGACCTTGGCCACTTGAAGAGAGAATCCCTTTGTTTATGTGGGTTTTAGACCAATCGTCTTCGCTTTTTTCTTCACAAACGACATGGAAAAATGCATCCTTCTATGACCGAAAGCCTGTAATACAACAATTGTTCAACATGTCAAAGAACGTTTTTGTTAAACTATCCTAAAAGAACAGCGTGTTTTTACTATGTGTTATCACATCTAGATTGATGTGCTTCCCAATCACCTTCATGCTCTGCAAGAAGTCGGAGGTGACGGGACAGATGATAATGCTGTCGTGGTTTTCGTAGAGCGACTGCACCTCGGCAAGGTCGCTCTTGATGGTCTCGTATTTCTGGATGCTAAGGTCGGCGAGAAAGATGGATTTCTGTATACGGAAACAACCCATCCGTTCGAGATCGGCTTTAAGGCTGCCAATGATTTTGTAAACTGCTGTTGAGCACAAGTTCCATAGTTGTATTGATTTAGTATTCCCTGAATTTCACAAACCTGAATTCCGAGGTCTTTAGGCCATCTTTTTCCTCGACTATTCTTTCGGTGGTTGAAGCCACGCAAGTGATGCCCTCTGCTTTTAGGAGTGACACCAATCGATAGGTGAAAGTCATCTCGCCCATCACATGCACAGTGATGTCTGCATTCTCTGCTTTTTGAAGGATTTCTTCCGCTGTCTTTTCCGCGAAGTTCATCAGTTCCTCTCCTGTGGCTCCAGGAGGGATGGCAGGGAATTCCATGTCTTCGATGTCTCCGTATTTCAGTGCGGCAGCAAGTTGTTTATCACTCCATTGTTCGGAGGGGTGATTGGAGAGGTTGAGGAAGAGATGGGGTAACTCTTTTGGAATTTTCTTTACATAATCAAGGCATTGCTCGATCTCATGAATATGTAAAGGCAATTCTTCAAAACTAAACGACCCGTTACCATGAGCCAAAGAATTCCTAACTTCTCGTATTATACTGTATAAGGGACGAATTTCTTGAACATATTGGTTGTCAGCGATTGTTGATGCTATTGTAGGATTTTCAGATACTTTTCCCTTCCAATTCTTTTGGGTGTAGTCCTCTATAGGCATGCCTAATATGTCGGAAATAAACATCCGAAAATCTTTGTTGCTCAACCGTTTGGGCTTCAATCCCCTAAAATAATCGCTTATACGCAATATAACATACTCTTGTGTAAGGGGGTAGGCTTGTGTAAGCATGCCATATTTTATGGTCCAATGGATTGCTGCATCAAGATTGTCAAAGTTTTTTTCTGGCTTGAATAAAGACATTTCTTCTTGGAGGTTATCCAATATATGAATAATTGGTCTGGCAACTTTCTTTTTTTTCTTCAAAGATTTATAGTTACTCCTAAATTTTTGAACGTACTTTCCCTCATAGATGTTATTGATATCAATGGTCGTAATATAATTATCAAGTTCAGCAATGGAATCGCAAAAATTATGAATTACATTGTCTGCCTCATTCCCTGATTGTTCATTTATAAAACGGGTAATACTTTTTATTTTCCCATATTTCTTTAAATCGCTTGCAATTTGGTTGTATTCTTGCAGACGAACGATGTTTGTTAAATCCAATACTTGGGCAATTCGCTTTTCTAATGGTATCTTCTTTACCAGAGTTGCTGGACCTAACTTCTCAAAAGCACCATACACAACAGACACAACATTCGTGTTTTTCATGAATTTGCAATAGTTGAATAGAACCATTGAGAAAAGTGGAATAGAACGGAATGCATGGGTGACATCAAAGTAAATCTCGTCTCTAGTCATAAGTTTTTGATAAACGGTATCAAATATACTCCATGTCTCCTCTTCTGTAAATCCCGTGTCGATATCTACTTCTTCAATTTTGGGCTTCAATAATATCCGCTCTCTCAAATCATAAAGACGATGTTCCAGGCCAATTTTCTCTAACTCATTCTCCGCTCTTGATTGACCATTATCTAGCCAGTTTTTCTCTTTTGAACCATCGAGGTTGTCTTTTTTGGTCGTGCAGAAAATGTATATCCTGTCATCTTCAGTCCAGTCTTTACAGAAATGGCTGATAAGTGCTTCTTGAACGAACCTTACTGGTTCAGAAAGTTTGTCATTGATGTTGTAATGACACTCTACATAATTGTTCGTTCCCAAAAAGGAGATAAATACTTTTCTTGCCATAATTATTGAATGATTTGTTCTAATTGATTTGTGGTATTCTTAAGCGTAGCAATCATGTTGTCAGCATTGGCTTCTGTTTCCAAGGCATGGGCTGTGGCATTGCGCAGTTTTTTTATTTGGCGGTAGAGTGTCTTCAGGCGTTGGTCACAAGTCAGTTGATTGGTCCGCCTGCCATTGAGCCTATCTTTGGCCGCTTCCCTGCAGTCATAATCCTGGGCATCTAATCTGTTTGTTTCACAAACATGGGTGATGATTGCTTCATTGAGAGTGAGAAATGCTTGTGCGTACTTTCGATGGTCGAGTTGCCATCGGGCCACCTTAAGTTGGAACACTGCATCTTTCTCTTTTACACCGATTCTGAAGCGTCTGATAAACTCGTCAACAATGGGGGTAACGATGAGATTGGGGATTAATGTGTTGTATGACGCGTTCTTTATACTAGAAAGACGTTGTGAAACATTCTTGATGGCATAAAGATGGTTGAGGTTCATCAGGTTCGAAAACTCTTTTAGCAATGTTGATGCACTCTTGTTTTCTTTGGCTATAAGTTCTGAAATCATATATGCATTGCCAAATTGAGAGAAAGAATAAGCACCGGTAATCCAATCGTTTACACCTAGGACGGCTTTCAAGTCGATGATGGGGGCGAACCCTAGTTCGTCTCTCATCTCCAACATGCCATAATGGATGTGCGAAATGGTGATCTTTTTTTCGCTCACATTCTGGAGATAAACCAATAGATTTGTAATGAAAATGGGTAGCGAACGGAACGAATGGGTAACGTCAACAATCAACTCGTCTTTTTTATTCAAGAAACGCTCGATGCCTAAGATGGTGTTGATGTTTTCTTTTACCTCATCTTCCGTTATCCCATATTTCACGAGGACGACTTTGGAGCCAGTGCCCAAAGTCGTCTCGATGTCCTCTTGATGCGGAATGGATAAATCTGTTTGATAGTTTGCTTTCTCACAGTAGTCGGCTATCTCTAGATATACATCGTCATCCAGAGATTGTCCTTTATCCTTTTTGTGCCACTGATATACCTCCTCCCACATGGAGTGTACAGTACCCACAAGTATGGTGGCATCAACATTGTAGTGTTTCTCTAATGCGGCAGAAACAAAGGAATACTCGCCCAAATCTGTTTCGCCGATATGGTAACGAGCCGTCTTGTATATGCGCTCTTTTTTGGACGCTAAAGGACCAGTGCCCAAAAAAGAGATTAATACTTTTCTTGCCATATAAGTGTCGTTTATCTTTCAACAATTATCAAAGAATAGTATTAGGTTATGACATATTAAGTTTGTTGAATAACAAAGCAGTCTTTTCTTCTCCAATGATGTTGGAGATTCTCCTTCTGGTTCCATTTAATTTCTTTTGTTCTTTATTGGGTAGGCTTCTCATTGATTCCTCAAGCGCATCCATTTCAGAATCTCCGAAGGAATTGCCATCTTGTTTGAGCCATTTTTCCAAATACCCTAAGATGTTTCCCACACTTGTCTTGCCTGCCAGAACGTCAGACAATGGAAGGGAAAGTTGGTTCTTCTTTTTATCTTCAATATCTTTTTGAATTCTTGCTGCCTCAATTGATTTGTCTATTTTTTCAATGAGAGTTTGATGCTCTTCTCCTTCAGGAAGTAAAGTTGACGCTTCTGTGGCTTTCTGCAATGCTTCTGTCAGTTTGTTGTCAAGATAGAGTTGTCTTGCTGTTTCAAGAAGACTGTTATAGGCCTCGAGGTTGAGTTGTTTCTTTTTCTTTTCTTCCTCGCGCAGTTTCCTTTCCTCTAACAACATCCTTTCTCGGTCTGCTTTTTCCTGAGCAGAAGAGAGTATACAGTTAAGAGTCTCTGCATGCTCTTTCTCAAGAAGAAGAATACGCTCACTTGATTCTTGTGATGAAATGGCCTTCATCTTAACGAATCCCATCAATTGCAGTTTCCCTTCATATTCTGCAATTTTCCTGGATTTGTATTTCTTCTTTCCACTGTGATGGCCAAAACCCCAAATCCCCGTGTCGTCATAATCATCATATTGCCAGTCACCTGTGATGGAATGGAATCCAACACCAGCAGACATCTTCATAAGGCACGAAGAACCGTCTTCTGGAATCATTTCCAAAAGATTGTCAATGCATTGCTCTATATCTGAGGTCCTGTCAGTGGAATAATGTTCAAAGAATGATTTTTCTTTCTGAAGGTATCCCTTGGTGACGGTGTTAATGGCCTTGAAAAGTTCTGTGATGCCTTTTCCCATCAAGTCTTTTTTCTTTTCAATGTGAGAAACACTCAGTGAAGATGTGTTGATAAAGGATTGGAAATTGTCAGATGACAATATAACAGTTCCTACACCTTTTTCGCCAGGTTGAACACATTCGTAAAGTGTATTAAATCCAGAAGGAGAATAATTAGAAGTGGTCTTTTTTGCATCTTGTTTCCAACCGCCATACCAACCCCCTTCTTCGTCCATCCAAAGATTGAAGATTTTCGAGTTGACAAGAATTGTATTCTTCATCTCGATATCACCTATTTTCAGAAAACGCATAAAGTCACTGCCATTTTTCATTACTCCAAAAACCTCTTCGTTGGTTTTCTCTTCATCTCTGAGGTAATGAAACAGTGATGACCTGATGGCTCCTTTAATAGAACTTCCAGCCACCAAAGGGTTGTTGTACAATTGGGTGCGTAGAAAAGACTTTACCGGATTGTTCGTTCTTATAGGCAACTTGAAAATATATTTGGAAATTTGTTCCAGATGATTTCCCAGCAACTTGCAGATGCCTTTTTCGTCTTGTTTTATAAACAAAGCATTCAATTCATCTACATCAATACCTTGTTCGATGACTTTTTTTATGTCTATCACATATAACTTGCCATCGTTTTGCACGAAATCAGCACCTCGAATCCAGTCGTTGTCATTCCCGGCCCCAACTGCCAGAGGTGTAATCACTTCCAGTTCGATATAATATTTCTTGTTTTCCATTATTCGCTAGTTCTTATGATTGGAAGCATGATGGAGCGACCATCTCTCCAAATAGGATGTGAGGGTCCAAAATCAATAGCAGGCTTTAAGTCAACAATCTTTCCTTGAATGTCTTTGCCCGTGCCTTTGAATACGGAACCGGGAAGAAATGCATAGATGGCATTCTTCCGCAAGGTGTTTGAAGAGCATGAAGTTATCCATCCTCCTCTGCGGTCAAAGTCATATGCCACATCTTCAGAATCAAGCATGGCATGCAATTCTTCTTCTGATGCAGGGATAAGAAGAGAGAGGGCAATCTGATGCTCGGCTTTTTCTGGCGTTTCAATGCATATGTCTTCTGTTGAATATGAGAAGAAACCGAAACCTACATTCCTGTCTGTCCCAATGCCTTCATTGGCCAAGATGGCCATGGCTTTTTCTGCAAGTGAAGTGTCTCCCTCAACGAGGAAATACAGGCCGGAGAAATCCTTGAATAAAACCCTATCTACATAATAAGGCTTGGCGTCATCTCTTCCTGTCCTATCACCGATGGTCACACGTTGTGCTACACTTGATATGATAAAATCACCTGAGCCACGCTCGTCTTTTGGTAGTTTCTCCGTGGTCAGATAAGAGCCTTGAAGGTAGGAAAAGTCGCCTTCTTTTTTCCCGAAAATGCAATCATCTCCTGCTAGTAGTTTCCCGTATAAATCAGAACTTACCCATTTCACTTTTTTCACTTTTTTTGCAAGTGAATTGTCTGTTGAATGAATTGGGTGCGTCTGAAAGGGCATTGGAAGGAAATAGGTCGGATGGCTGTCGGCTGCCTTCTGATAGTAGGGAAAAAGACTGCTTGTCACAAATCCCATGTCCCCGTCATCAGGCAGGTCCTCTCCTGTCTTTGCAAGGCAAGAGAACAAGGCTGCTTGTAGCGTATCCGACTGTATGGTGCGCATGCTTACGTCCGGGGCATCGTGCTTGTCGCCGATATGAAGTGGGGACGTAAAGCGCAACTTGTATATCTTGAATGTTGCCATAAGCACTAGAATTATGCTCCCCAATTGTTGCTGTCAGATATTTCTGTTTTCTTGAGTTCGCCAAATTTCACTTGGCCATAACCACGTGAACCGCTGCCGCCCAGATAATCGTTCTCCAACAATGATATGCCTTTCTCGAACAGGTTAATCAGTTGCTCCTCTTTGTCGTCATCCCAAACATTGATGATAAACTCAGCATTGAAAACTGCACCAGCAGGTACGCGTTCTGACTGCCTTGGATGTTCTGCAGCACCCTTTACCCTGTTGATGACATTTTCCCATTTGCTTTCTGTATAGGGCATTTCCAAAGTTTCACATCCTCTGAGTTCTGCAGCAGATGCTTTTGTGAGCATGGCATCCCTGACAATGAGTTTGGATGGTTGGTTACTGGTCTTATGGGCTTTGCTTTCAGTGATACCGAAAAGATTGTTGACCTCGTCGCTAAGTCCAACCTCTCTCGCCCCGTCTGCTTGCTCAAGAAGACAGCGCATTTTTCCCTTTAAAGAACTCCCTGGAATATAAGGCTGATTTTCCTTGGTCGCCAATTTTATAACAGGGTTGTCAATGCCACCGATTTCTACATTGTCACTGTTGCCACCAATATGAAGTCCTGTGAGGAGTGTGATGGTGGTTTGTATCTTGATTTTTTTGACTAATTTTTCCATAATGATAAATGATTGATTTGATAAAAGTTGATTATTTCCCTTCTGCTGCTTTGTGATAAGCAACGATAGCCTCAAAAACATTGATGAAGTTTTTGAATGCCTTTTCCTTATCAGGACTCTTCACAACAGTGTCGATAGCCGCCGACATGACTTCAAAGAAATCACCAATTTTGTATGTTTTTCTTTGATCTTTCTTTGCTCTGCCCACGGCATAGGCCAATTTAGGCTTGAGCATGATAAACTCTGCCTCGTTATAGCCGTTAAGTTGCTGACGCTTAACTTCTCCAAAGAACCTACGCAATTGACTCGTAGTTAATGGTTCATTCATGTCCTCTTTTTTAGCGAGATACTCTCCAAAATCCTTAGCGAAACTAACTGTTTTCGCTGTCATCTGTTCGCTGATTTCCGTTTCCGGAATGTTACGTTTCCAACTCATAATTACATATTTTTTTAGTTTATATCGTCTTTTAATAACAATTCAGCCCATCTTGCAGCAAGGGCTATTAATTCAAGGTTTCTTCCGCTGTTTCCTAATAACTCATGGTTTCTTAAGTCTCTGCAGAAACTACAAACCTCTTCATTCTTGTCATATCTATCCATAAATCTGGTGAGGTAATAACTCATATGCCATACATAACTGAAATTTTCGGCATCACCTTCATCGACACGTCGCTTGTTAGCATCTGCTATAGATGCATACAGCATGAGTTTATGGAGGATGCCTTTGCTCATATTGGATTGGGTAATCAGTTGTATGAATTTGTTCTTGTATTTTTTCACATAGTCAAACTCCTCGTTCCATGATACGGTTTTGCCAAGGAAATGAAAGGCATTCTTCTCTCCACTACGGAAATTCTTGGCAGCCTCTTCAGCCTCGCCTGCCATCTCCGCTGCTTTAGAGATAGGAAACTTGGGCTTGACGATGGCCACTCCTCCTGATATGGTGATGTTGTCATGGGCAAAACATCTTTTCGTTTCTTTGTGAATGTATTCTGCAAAGTCTATCGTTTTGTCCCAACGACCTACGATGAATAAATCATCACCACCGGAATATATGATATTAAGGTAGTCTCTGTATTCGGCTTCTCTTTGCATCTTTTTTATTCCATCGCCAAAGAAATCGACAAGTCGGCCTGAAAAGATTCTATACTCTTTAATGGAGTTGAACCCCTTGATAAACCGTTGTCCTAAACCATCAACATCCATGCGAAGAACACCTAAATAAGAATCACCTGCATAATCCTCAAAAGACTTGAAGTGCTCTTTATTACGCAATTCCTCACCAAGTTGTATCTGTTCCTTGACAGATGGTAGGACAAATGATTCTTCTTCGTTTTCTTCATCAAGTTTGATGTATACACATTCAGGTGATTCAATGCCAGTGATGGAACACACCTTAGGCTTCCCTCCAATGGCAATGGGGTTGAAGAAGGATTCGTAGTCACAACTGATAAACTCCTTGAACTTCTGGTTCTTTTGCTTGGTAAAATCTTTGTTCACAATAGACCAAAGCAGACCTGGCATTTGGTTGCTTTGCCCTAATGTGTCAACCTGCCCATTAGGGTGTTCGTTAAAGGGTGTATAGCAGATGTTTATACCTAACTGGCCATAATGCTTTTTCCAAATATCTTTCTTAATGGTTCTTGAGCATTCTTCAATGGCCTCAGTAATCTTGGGCGAAAAGTCTGTTATCATGTAGAACTTTCCGCCTGAACAGTAAATGACATCAGCAGAACCAGAACCAGCATTAAGGGCTACCTCTTTTAACTTGCTACAGGCATTCTCCATATATTGCTGTAAATAAAAAGAACGTCCTTTTAAACTTACAGCCGCTTTCTTTGAGGAGATGTTGTAGAGGAACCTTTGTATGCCGGATAGGTCACCACCAATAAAAAGTTTCTCGTATTCCATAATATATAGATGTTATTGTTTTGTTTTATAATTCTACTTCTTCTGTCTCTTCTGTCTTTTCAGGCCTCTTTTGATAGACAACGCCGAATCCCATGCTTGCACTTTTCCCTATGCCAAGATTATTGGGGATAGACAAGTTGCAAGAGAAATTGGCATTGAACGAAGTCAGGCCAATACCTTTGTAACGAATTACTCTCGGCTCACTAAGCCAGTTGATTTTGACAGTCAACTCATCGGAGAGCATGATGCCAAATCCTTTTAGCATGGACAAAATGTTCGCTTGTAATATTTTTGATAAAAAATCCAATTTCTCCTGCTCGTCATTAAGATTTTGAAAAAGAAGGTAGTTCTTGGCATTCAAAGGCAACCAGTTGCTGATATGGTAATTTATTGGCTCCTTCCATGTTTGTACCAATATTTTTGCTGGTACGATTTTAGAAATATGGATAGGAACTATACGTTCGCCTATCTTAATGGTTCCTTCGTATTTGGACAATAAGTGCCCTATTATATCAACACCCTCGTCAACACTAACAATTGCTGCTTTACCATGAAGCCTCTTGTATTGTATCAAGGGGTATGAATACCTATACTTTCCAGTGGCTTCATGGTTGTGAAAAAGAAGGTTTGCTTCTTCACCAAGAATATTCAAAGTGCCTCCTCGGAAAAGAGGTACTTCATGTAGACTTATATCCGTGTCAAAAAAGATGGATAGGGTTCGTATATGTTTTTTGTTCTTCTGGTCCATATTTGAGTTAATTGTGTTTTTACATCAAAAACAAAACAGCAGCCAAATGTAACAAATTCTCGTTAAATATGCAAGCATTCTTTCAAATATTTTTTATTTTGATGATTATTTATCATTTTTTGTCATCTGATGTTTTCAATGTGAGTCTTGTGTTGTTTTTTTAGGTAGAATAGTTATTTGTTACCTGGCTTTTATTGTTTCATCCTTGTGTTATAGGAATAGGACCTCATGCTAGCCTAAAATGCTTCTCCGTATGCAGCGTCTGTGTCGCTGCCTTTACCCTTGTTATAATGGAAGATGGTCTCAGGTATACTATCACAATAGATTGTGACACAAAAGGTATGCCGTTTTAATCCTTGTTGTAATGGAATATGGTCTCAGACGAAGAAGAACCTGCAGGTAGGCCTTAACACCTCTGGGTCTTAATCCTTGTTGTAATGGAATATGGTCTCAGAGACAATTCAGTTTGCGCATGACGTCAAGGGGTACGGGTCTTAATCCTTGTTGTAATGGAAAATGGTCTCATGGGAGCCTCTATTTCCCTGATTGTCCTAACAAGCCAGAGGGGCTTTAATCCTTGTTATTGTGGAAAAAGTTTTCTCTGTATACAATGTTGGTGATAAAAAACCCAACACTAGTAAGTCTTAATCCTTGTTATAATGGAATATGGCCCAACGCCAGCCCCAAATTTTTCTCCGTAGGCAGCGGCTGTGCCGCGGCTTAACCCTTGTTGTAATGAAATATGGTTGTTACACCACCCAGAAGTCGTAGACCACATAGAGTTCTTTGCGGGCGCGGGTCATGGCGGTGTAGAACCACTGGTAGACATAGGGCTTCGTCATGGCGGAGAACTTACGGGGGATGTCGATGAAGACGTTGTCCCACTCGCCGCCCTGCGACTTATGACAGGTGAGCACATAGCCGAAGACGGCACGGAGGGCGTTGAGATAGGGGTCTTGCATCATTGCCCGGTTGAACTGCTCGCTGTCCTGCTTCACGCCTTTCTCTTTCATACGATAATAGAAGTCTATATACAGCGACCTATGGTCGGCTTGTGAGATATTGGTGGCGTTGCTGTACAACACTTCGGAAATCAGCAGGTGAGAAACCGTCCTGCCCGTGAAAAGTTCCTTTACCTTCACGTTGATGAAGGTGAGGCCGGCACGGTAGGTTTGGGCACCCACATCCTCTACCACAACCAAATCGCCGTTCATCAAGTCGGTGATGAGGTTGTTTTGCGTGATAAGCAGCAGGTCGCCTTTTTCAAGCATTGTACTGCGATGTCCGAAAATGGGTCGGAGGAGTTGGGTGGTCTGTGTAGACTGACGGTTTTCGAGGCACAGCATGGTGGCAGAATTAAAACCTCCCTTGCGTACACATTCCACATAGCGGTTGATTAACTCCGTCTGGCTGTGCAGTATATGGATGTTATTGTATCCCTTGAGCGGGAACTTGGCCCACTTCTGTTGCATGGGCGGGTTATGGTATAGCCGCCGGAGTTGTTGCGCAGAGAGCACGATGTCGTTGTCGCCACTCTGTCGCATGATTTGAGTCAGTTCACACTCATAGGCCTTGATGCGATAGTGGCTGAGGAAGTAGTTGGCATCGAGGGCAGGTGAGAAACTCTGGGAGACGGGTGGCAATTGGCAGATGTCGCCGACGAAGATGAACTTCCCCATGTCGTCGTAATTGAGCAGGTCGTTCAACAGTTTCCCACTGCCGAAAATGGCCTGGGTAGCATTACGGTCTCTGGCATCAGAAACCATCGAGGCCTCATCGATGATGTAGTAATTCACGAAGGGGGTCTCCGACTTGTCTTTGGGCATGAGTTCGAAGTTCAGGTATAGTTGGCCGGTTTCATCTGCAATGACCTGTTCTTGTTTCTTGGCGAGTTGTTCGAGGTCTTGCGACAGTTTGGTGAACTTGTATATCTCGCTGTGCACGGTCTTTGTTTCCCCGCCGGTGACATTGGCAAGGATTTTCGCTGCCCTGCCCGTGGAGGCTAAGAGGGAGTAGAGTTGGCCGCTTTCTTCGAGTTCCTTGATGAAGCGGCGTACGAGTGTGGTCTTGCCCGTTCCGGCATAGCCTTTGAGGATGAACACCTTGGCAGAGGAGTCGGAGATGAACTGTTTGAAACGGTCGAGGGCATTGGCCTGGCTTTTAGTCAGGGTGATGGTTTCTTTTTCGGGTTGATTGGCGGTTTCTTCTGGTTTCATATTGATGGCAGGATAGTAGTAGAGAATGCTTTTCGTATTGTTGCAAATGCAAAAATACGAATTTTTTTTGAAAAAACTATATCAACATGTTTTTGCTATGACAAAAACGGTTGTGCCGCAAGTCCTGCGTTTCTTCTTTGTGGAGGTAGAGGGGCTATGTCGCTGCCTTCGTGTTAGAATGAAATACAGTCACAGCCAGCCGTTAAGTATGCAGCGTCTGTGTCGCTGCTTCTCCAAGCCTTAATCCAAGTTGTAATGGAATATGGTCTCAGGCAATCGTCCAGTATGCTGCGTTGCTAACGCAGCCCCATGTCTTAATCCTTGTAGTAATAAAATATAGCCTCATCTCATCCCAAAATGTTTCTCCGTAGGCGGCGGATATGTTGCTGCCCTTGTATTAGAATGAAATACAGTCTCAGCAAGCCGTTAAGTATGCAGCACCTTTGTCGCTGCTTCCCCAAGTCTTAATCCTTGTGGTGATAATATAGCCTCATCCCATCCCAGAATGCTTCTCCGTAGGCAGTGGCTGTGCCGCTGCTTAATCCTTGTTGTAATGGAATATGGTCTCAGACAAAACCAAAAATATGGAAGCAACAACTTACATCAAGTCTTAATCCTTGTTGTAATGGAATATGGTCTCAGACATAAAAACAAAGTTTTTGCAGAAGTAACCGATTATTTGTCTTAATCCTTGTTGTAATGGAATATGGTCTCAGACGTGCAAAACCTTGTCGAGATTGGCGGTTTACATCGGTCTTAATCCTTGTTGTAATGGAATATGGTCTCAGACCCGCAAAAGCACCTGCTGCCATTAACATCGAGCCGTCTTAATCCTTGTTGTAATGGAATATGGTCTCAGACGCATAACAGAGACTATCAATAACAATTCAAAATCATGTCTTAATCCTTGTTGTAATGGAATATGGTCTCAGACACTGAGGAAGATAGAAAACTACTCACAGATAAACTGTCTTAATCCTTGTTGTAATGGAATATGGTCTCAGACGTGGACTTTCCTGTGTGGTTCAATGACTCTTTTGTGTCTTAATCCTTGTTGTAATGGAATATGGTCTCAGACATGTTGGTGGAACTGATGAATGGGTCAAATGGAATGAGTCTTAATCCTTGTTGTAATGGAATATGGTCTCAGACCCTGCGTCAACCATGACAAGAATGCCATTCTGTCCCAGTCTTAATCCTTGTTGTAATGGAATATGGTCTCAGACTTGATATGAATACTCTCGTTAAAAGATATAGTGTGTAGTCTTAATCCTTGTTGTAATGGAATTGGTCTCAGACTCCATTTCCTCTCATTGACATATCAGCAATCCCTGCTAGTCTTAATCCTTGTTGTAATGGAATATGGTCTCAGACGCCGGAGCCTAAAGCAGAGCCGAAGAAAAAAGGCCGGTCTTAATCCTTGTTGTAATGGAATATGGTCTCAGACAAGAGTCTAAAAAAGAACAAAACCGCACGCCGAATGTCTTAATCCTTGTTGTAATGGAATATGGTCTCAGACTGTGGTGAAACTGGTGCCAGGAGAGAGTATGGAAGGTCTTAATCCTTGTTGTAATGGAATATGGTCTCAGACTCAGAATCAGCGTTACTGCGTAGCAGTAAGCCGTCTTAATCCTTGTTGTAATGGAATATGGTCTCAGACACACAACAAATATTTACGCAATGGAAAAAAGCATTGAGTCTTAATCCTTGTTGTAATGGAATATGGTCTCAGACTATTGGTGTTTATTTCGATAAAGAAATTCACACTGAAGTGTCTTAATCCTTGTTGTAATGGAATATGGTCTCAGACGGCTGCAAGCAGCCAAGCGAAAGGGAAATAAATAGGGGTCTTAATCCTTGTTGTAATGGAATATGGTCTCAGACGAGAAGAAAGCTCAGAAGATAGAGGACGAGATTAACGTCTTAATCCTTGTTGTAATGGAATATGGTCTCAGACGAACCATATTGGCGTACTATCATCCGTACAATGTCCGGTCTTAATCCTTGTTGTAATGGAATATGGTCTCAGACCATGGATTAAATTTGTAGTCGGTTTATCGTGTCCACGTCTTAATCCTTGTTGTAATGGAATATGGTCTCAGACCATCATATCTTTAGACTATTGCTGCTAATCATCAGTCTTAATCCTTGTTGTAATGGAATATGGTCTCAGACGTGATAAAACTTATCCTATTTATATAGGTTCTACAGTCTTAATCCTTGTTGTAATGGAATATGGTCTCAGACGAAACTTGGAGGAAACGTTGGCAAGATTATGCTAAAGCGTCTTAATCCTTGTTGTAATGGAATATGGTCTCAGACGGTATTGAAACCGCTCAAAATCCGCAATCTTATACGTCTTAATCCTTGTTGTAATGGAATATGGTCTCAGACGGCAGACACATTCGCCGAAGCCACAGCACAGGCAGTCTTAATCCTTGTTGTAATGGAATATGGTCTCAGACTATTGGAGAACTATCATTCGCACACTCAACGCAAAGCGTCTTAATCCTTGTTGTAATGGAATATGGTCTCAGACGATGACCGACGACGAACAGGCCGAACTCGCCCGCCTGGTCTTAATCCTTGTTGTAATGGAATATGGTCTCAGACCAGACAAACGCCCAACGATAAAGGCGAACTCAAAAACGTCTTAATCCTTGTTGTAATGGAATATGGTCTCAGATATTACAATCAGGTCAAACGCTTTCTTGTCAGAAGGCGAGTCTTAATCCTTGTTGTAATGGAATATGGTCTCAGACACTTGCAAGAGCAAAGAGATACAAGCATTACCTTTTAGGGGTCTTAATCCTTGTTGTAATGGAATATGGTCTCAGACGGCAAGAAGACACTTGAGCAACTTCGTCAGCGTAGTCTTAATCCTTGTTGTAATGGAATATGGTCTCAGACGGATGAGGACGGTACATATCTAAAACTCGTCGAAGGCTGTCTTAATCCTTGTTGTAATGGAATATGGTCTCAGACCGCACGTAGTGCTAAATCAAATGTTTATTCTGTAACCGTCTTAATCCTTGTTGTAATGGAATATGGTCTCAGACACATGGGACAAACCCAGCGTCGTGGACTTTCCTGTGTGGTTGTCTTAATCCTTGTTGTAATGGAATATGGTCTCAGACTGGAAACGGCAATGCGTGGACAACAGAGACTAACGTGTCTTAATCCTTGTTGTAATGGAATATGGTCTCGGACTCTGTGACTTATTCGTTTATGACAAATCTCTTCCAGTCTTAATCCTTGTTGTAATGGAATATGGTCTCGGACTTACTATTTATGTTTCAAGTGATTTAATCACTATTCGTCTTAATCCTTGTTGTAATGGAATATGGTCTCGGACAACTGGAATTATTTATTATACTCTCGAAGGTGATAAGTCTTAATCCTTGTTGTAATGGAATATGGTCTCGGACCCCTTAATAAGACTTTTCTTTTATTATTGCGGGTTTGAAACCCGTGGTTTTCTCTTTTTTTTTTACAAACCGCTCAGAAAAAGTGCATTTTCTAAGGGGGTGCAAAGGTACTATGTTTTTGCAACATTTCAAAGAGATAAAAAGTTAAACTATTTTAAATATTCAAAGTGTAAAAGGATGGAGAAACAGACCTTGGCCACTTGAAGAGAGAATCCCTTTATTTATGTGGGTTTTAGACCAATCGTCTTCGCTTTTTTTCTTCACAAACGACATGGAAAAATGCATCTATCTATGACCGAATGCCTGTAATACAACAATTGTTCAATATGTCAAAGAGCGCTTTTGTTATACTTTTTTTTTAAATGTTCCAAGCATTGATTTGTTCGTATCTTGTTCTTCTCCCCGCTCCGCCCTTTGGGTTCCTTTCCCATGCACGGGATGGGAGTTCGCTGGTGCTGGGGCATTGGCGAGTGGCATATACCTTCTTAAAGTAACCTCATCTTTCAATCAAAACGAAAAGGCAGGGCAGAGCCCCATTACCCTCCTATGGTGCTGGCTATCTTGTCGACGTTCATGCTGCGGGCGCTGGCGTCGAAGATGTCTTTGTAGACACCGCCTTGCTGGTAGACCTCCTGGGGCTTGCCGCCCTGCACCACATGACCCTCCTTGAGCACGTAGATGTAGTCGGCATCGATAATCTGGCCGATGTTGTGCGAGATGATGATGACGGTGCGGCCCGACTTGATGGCGTCGATGCTCGCCTTGATTTGTTCGGTGGCGATGGCATCGAGACTGGCGGTGGGCTCGTCGAGGAAGATGATGGGCGGGTTCTTGAGAAACATACGGGCGATGGCGATGCGCTGTTGCTGTCCGCCACTGAGTTGCAGCGCCTGTGTCTCAAAACCGTTGGGCAGTTGCATGATTTGGTCGTAGATATACGCCTGTTGGGCTGCCTTCACCACGTCGTCGTGGGTGGCGTCGGGGTTGCCGTATTTGATGTTCTCCTCGATGGTGCCGTCGAAGATAT
>Ga0310695_10007724_pt1 | contig 17056 bp, 15 predicted proteins | sample RumenRJG_04DNA_FD_203882 | JGI IMG/M metagenome (GOLD analysis project Ga0310695, IMG submission 203882) | Bovine rumen microbial communities from Lethbridge, Alberta, Canada - RJG_04 (v2) (version 2) | ecosystem: Host-associated > Mammals > Digestive system > Stomach > Rumen | place: Canada...
ACGGCGAGCGAGCCGTATATCGGCCCCTGCATCTGCGGCAGGCCGCACGGCTCGAACAGCGACGGCACGAGCGTGAAGTCGGAGCCTGCGAAACCGAGGCGCGAAAGGTCGGCGTCGAAATCATGCACCGCCAGCCTGTTTCCAATCCCGTGGAAATCGCGGATGTCGCGAAACGCCTGCTGGTAGGAGCCGTTCGCCACTACCGCTATCTGCATCTTGCGGTCCCAGTATTTGTGCAGCACTTTGTAAAGGATGTCGGTAAGCAGCTGAGGCCCCTTCTGCACCGGATCGAGGCGCGAGGGCCAGAAGAACACCGGGGCGTCCGGATCGACTTCCAGACCGAGCGCCTTCTGGAACTCCACCTTGTTCAGCCTGCGGGCCTCTACATGGTTCTCCGGCGTGTACTGGTGGGGGATTTTCGAATCTATCGCAGGATTGTCGGTGGGGTCCGGGGCGTTGAGGATGCCGAAAGCGCAGCCTGCGTTCGCCTTGTTGCGGATTTCCTGGCGGATCGAATCCGGGATGAAATCGTGCCATCCGTCCACGATTTCACGCAGGAACGTGGGGGAGACGGTATTGATGAAGTGCGCGGCGAACACGCCGGTGGCCTGCAAGTCCACGTCGTTCGTGTCGCGCGATTCGAAATAATCGTAGGGCGGGCGGGAGTAGTAGCAGTTCGCCCAGAACTCCGCCGCGTCGATCCCGGAATCTTCTATCTGCGCGAGCGTGAGTTTGTGCGTATGAATGTTGTGGACGGTGAAAAGACACGGAATTCCCATCCGGCGGGCGGCTGCGGGGACGAGTCCCGTCATCCAGTCGTTGCAGTGGATTAGATCCGGCTGGACTTCCGGGATTATGTTGTTTATCACTTCGCGCTGGAACGCCAGCGCGAGTTTCGCGTTTCCGTTGCCAGTGGAATATACGCGGTCGCGATAGTAGAAACAGCGGTCCTGGGCGAGATGTATGCGCGTATTCGGCATGTGGCTCATGTAGACGCGCAGTTCGTCGGCGACAAGCTGGGCGGCGTCCACATGGAACATGCGGCGGTAGTGGGGGAGCGCCACATGCACGTCGGCGCCAAGGTCGAACAGTGCGGCCACGAGAGACGCGGAAACGTCCGCCATGCCGCCGGCTTTCGCCGACATCCTGCCCGCGAGATTGCCCATTCCGTCGGGAAGATACGTTATTTCGGGCGTCACGATCAGAATGCGCGGTTTTTTGGGAACCGGGGCTATATTGACTGTTTTCCTTGAGCGGCGCGCTGGCTTGCCGCGCTGTTCCGCATCTGCGGAAGCGGACTGTCTGGGCATGGTGTTGATTCCTCTCTTCGACTCGGCGCAAGTCTACCACCCCCCGCCGCCACGCGCAAGCGCAAACATTCATGGATTCATCGATTCGGGCGCGATTGGTGAAAATCATCCCGCCGGCCGCAGCATACTTTGGTATAATAACTTCCGAATGACACAGAATGCAGAAAATACAGGGCACACCGCCGCAGCCGCCGTAGACTTCCGCGACTTCAATTATGCGAACTTCCGGCTGCCGTACTGTATTTACGGAGCAGCCGGTCAATTTGACATGAGCAGGTTTTCCCGGTGAGCCATGTCCTCGCGCTTGATCGCGTCGGCAACCATCGAAACAAGTCCGTGCTCGTTCTTTTCGTCGAGCCACGCCCACTGTCCGTTCGGGTTTAGTTCAAGGAACCACAGTTCGCCGTTCTTGCGGATGAAATCGAAGCGTCCGAATCTGTAGCCGGTTTCGGCCATGAAGCCCTTGATGGCACGTTCATCTTCGGGGGAAAGTTCGCATCGCGGCCATGCGCGCGGATGCTCCATAAGGGTTTTTCGCGAGTCTTCCATGTCGAAAGAATCGCGCGGCGCATTTGCCGCGTACGTCTGGCCGTCTACGTATACGACAGTCACCTCTTCTTCGCCTTCTATCCGCTCCTGTACAAACCACGGATAGGAGAGGTCGAGCGCCACCGGATTTACCTCTTTCACGAAAAATATCTTGCTTTTGCCTACGGGCGTCTGGGTCATGGACTTTACGACCCATCTGCCGCGCTTCAATTCTTCCGGCAGTTCGCCGTGGAAGAAATGCCATGCCGCGACGCGGAAGTATTTCTTTGCGGCGAGCAGCTGGCGCAGTTTGCCATAGTGGCTGTTTTTGCTGCGGACGAGCGCAACGAGATTCCGGTTTTGGCATTCGCGGTAGAAGTCGTTTAATAGTTCGGATGTCTCTTCACGTCGCCAGTTCTCGACGCAGCCGTACTTCGGCACATCGATAGAATCGATGTACATCGGCTTTCTCAGATAAAACGAAGTAATATTCTTTCCTGTGATTTCACGGTCTGCCGTTTTGTCCACAATACGAAATCCGTCAGCATGGAAGTCCCATGAGAAGTCTTCGGGCTTATCAATGTTGAAGCGGAAAACGTCGGACGCATCGAGTTCGCCCGTGACAATGTCTGTTGTCGTGTCTATACTGCAGGTGGCGATGAAAATCATTGTCTTGCCCTGTCTGCGGATAATGTCTTGGGATGGAGATTTCATCGAGCGCCGGGGCGTAGGATCAGCGGAAACCGGTGCCGATCTGTCGCAAGCCCCGCGTTCGCCGATTTGGCAGCGTTGCGAGGGTGCGTTTTAAACGGGGGGCGGCTGCCGCCTGCCCCCCGTTTCCTTATTGCGGTCTCAACCCCACGAATGCGAGTCGTCAAGACGCTCGAACGTATACGTGAAGTTCGTGCCGCTGCCGAGGTTTCCGTTCTCGACAGGCTTGAGACCGCTGACGTCGGTCGCTATGTCATTAGGTGTCATTTTTTGTTTCCTTTGTTTGTTTTTGGTTAACCAATGCAGCGGACACCCGTCCGTTGCATACAAATATACGAAGGTTATTCTCAAATCTGACAAAATATTTTTTCGTCGCAAAGATTTATTAGTTCAGGGTCGTGGCTTACAACAAGAACAATGCGTCCGGGCGCAAGTTTTTTAAGGAGTTTTGCGAATGCGGCGCGGGCTTCCGAGTCAAGGTGGTTCGTCACTTCGTCCAAAACGAGGATGCTTGGTTTGCGCACGAGCGCGCGGGCGATGGCGAGGCGCTGCATTTCGCCGCCGGAAAGGGACTGTCCCCACAGCCCGATGCGCGTGTCTAATCCGTGCGGAAGGCGTTTTACGACTTCTTCAAGCCCGCTCGACGCGATGGCCTCGTCAATGTCCGCCTTTGTAAACACCGGGTCGCGCAAGGTGATATTGTCGCGAATTGTTCCTGTGATGAGGAGACTGTCTTGGAAAACGATGCCGATTTGCCTGCGGAACGCACATATATCAAGCGACTGGACTGGCGAGCCGTTCACGAGAATTTCTCCTGATTGCGGTTCAAGAGCCGTCGTAGCAAGCTTGAGAAGGGTGGTTTTCCCTGTGCCGTTTGCTCCGGCGATGGCTGCGGTTCTGCCGGAGCGGAATATTTTTGAGAAATTGTCTATAACCGGTTTCGCCGCGCCTGGATACGCGAACGAGACTTTGCGGAATTCGATGTTTTCAATGCCGTCGAAGCGTTTCCCGCCATGTTTCGGCGGGGTGCGGTTCAGTATTTCCCCAAGCGAATCGATGCCTTCGCAAAGCGTTGCTGTTTCGGGAAGAAGCGATACTATTCCCTGTACAGACTGCATTGCCGTAATAAACAGCATTTGGTACATGACTACGTCGCCTACGGGAATCGCGCCTTTCGCGGCGAGCAGCCCGGCTGTGCCGAGGACCGATATTTCCCCGGCGATCATAATCAAGCCTAGAAGTGCGCCGAACATAATGGTCAGGCGGTCCATGGCTCTGTTGCCGCTATTCATTCCTTGCATGGCTGCGCGCGGCGAGTCGGCGAAACGCCGTTCCGCGTCGAGGTTGCGCAGGAATGGAAGCGAATGGAAAAAGTCGAATAGCGTGGCGAATGCGCCGTCGCTTTTTTTGCGTACATTGCGCGAGTTCAACGAAAAATGCCGTGCGAATGGAACAAAGAGCAGGATGCAGAGCGGAATGAACGCCATAAACGAGAATCCGAGCGCAGGCGATCGGGAATGCAGTGCGAATCCTGCTGCGAACATTGTGACAAGGGCTGTTAAAAGGCGCGGATACAGGCTGCTCATGAATCCGCCGACTGCGCATACATCCCGCGTGAGTTTCGCCACGAGAGTTCCATTGGCCAGCGGAGCCAGTTCAGACGGATTGAAGTCCATTGTAGCTTCAAGGACGTTTTCATACAAACGCAATTCAGTGTTTCTGGTGCATGAAAGGATGAACCGTTGAAGACATGGCGTCATTATGGCGCGGACGATCAGTAGCGCCGCAAGGATTGAGAAGGGCGCAATCGGGGATTCAGCGCCGACGAGCGAATCGATAAAGCGCCCTGTCGCGAACGGCACGGCGGTTCCTGCGACAGTCATCGCGATCATGAGCGGCGTATAGACAAATACAATCAAAGGTGACGACAGTATCACCGATGCGAGAAACCGCGTCCGTTTGAAACACGCCTTTTTCTTCATATTTTTGCTGCAGTATTCCATAACCGTCTAATATACGGCGCCAGAACAAAAATCTGACATCCTGCCTGAGAATTTGTTTTTTGACAGAATTTACAAAATTGACAGAATTGAGAAATGTTTGAGGATTTAAGTTGGCAAGACGAGTCGCCAGAGAGATGTGGCAAGGGCGCCCCCGCCCTTGCTGCAAGGCCGGGGCGGCCTTGCCACATCTTGCGTCCCACACCACCGACTAACCGCTAATTGCCATCCGCCATCCGCTATCCGCCGGATACTGCGCTGCTGAAACACTTCCGGCGCATCAAAAAATCATCCATCACGCTACCGACGGTTGTTTGAACTGCCCAAAATGAGAATTTCGCACGGAATATTCTAAAAGGCGAGCGAAGATGGCGAACGTGACGCGCAGGGCGAGACGCGGCGTTGGAAAGTCAGACATAAGGATGAAAAGTTCCGCCACTATTGCCTATTGCCTATAGAAACGGCAACAAATGGGGTTGATTCATTGGGAGGGCCGAGCTCCGTCGCGGCCACATATGACGGACGGGACAGAGCCCGTCCCTCCCTGACGCAACTCAAACCCTTTAATTGCCGGAGCAATAACCCTTGACCCCTGGGTGCGATTTTTCGATAACCAAGTGTTTCAAAGGGGGAGTGGATGTCACAGAAAAAATCGCACTCCCATTACGACCCGGTTCGCAACGCATGTTGCCACGGACAGACGGTTATGGCATACTTTCCGTCACGCATCCGGTCTGCCGTCGCAGATCGGCCGTTTCGCACGAGAGGCCGAAAAAAATGCCCAAAATACATCCTACAGCTTTTGTCGATCCTGCCGCAAAAATCGCGGACGATGTGGAAATAGGTCCGCTCGTCAGCATTGAAGCCGACGTGACGGTCGGCGAGGGGACGACGATCCAGCAAGGCGCGATTCTGCGCGGACACACCACTATCGGCAAAAACTGCAGGATATACCCCTACGCCTGCGTGGGCATGAAAACCCAGGATCTCAAATACATATCCGGCTCCACCTCATACGTGGAAATAGGCGACGGAACGACGCTGCGGGAATTTTCCACAGTCCATCTCGGGACGTTCGACGGCGAAAAAACCATAGTCGGAAAGAACTGTCTTATAATGGCCTACTGCCACGTGGCGCACGGATGCGTCCTGGGCGACCATGTCATCACTTCAAACGCGGTGCAGCTCGCAGGCAGCGTGACGATCGAAGATTTCGGCATCATCGGCGGCGTGACAGGCGTCCACCAGTTCTGCCGCATCGGCACGCACGCAATGGTGGGCGGCGCGGCGAAAGTCCGCCGCGACATCCCCCCTTACATGATGTGCGACGAAGTGGACGGCGAAATGCGCGCTGTCGGCCCCAATATCGTCGGCCTTTCCCGCCGCGGCTTTCCGCAAAGCGTCTGCCGCGCCTTGAAAGAAGCGTACCGCATAATATACCGCGAAAAGCTCAACCGCTCGCAGGCGCTCGACAAGATCGAACGCGAAATCGAGCAGACGTCCGAAATCGCGCACCTCGTGAAATTCTACCGCGACTCGACGCGCGGCGTGTGCTGAAAAAGCCATGTCCGTCTCTACGGCCGATTTTCTCTCCTGGACCGGCGGAACCGCGCACGGCGCGGTCGCAGACTGTTTCGAAGGCGCGACCATCGATTCGCGCACTGCAAAGCTGGGGTGTCTCTACGCCGCGCTGAAAGGCGAAAAAGCGGACGGTCACGATTTCGCATATAAAGCCTGCGCGGCAGGCGCGGCGTTCTCGCTTGTGGAACGCACGCCGCCGCCCGGACCGGACGGCAAAACTCCGCCGCACGTAATCGTAAAGGATGTGCGCCGCGCGCTCGCGGACGCGGCGCGCGCGTACCGCTTGTCGCTGAAATGGCGCGTAGCCGGCGTGACAGGTTCGGCCGGCAAAACTTCCACGAAGGAACTCCTCGCGGCGTTCCTAAGATCTGCCGGCAAGACCGCCTCCACGCCCGGGAACCTCAACAACGATCTCGGCCTGCCGCTTTCGATATTGAACGCGCCGCAGGACTGCAGCTTCGGAGTGTTTGAATGCGGTTCAAACCATCCAGGCGAAATAGCCGCGCTCGCGGACATCCTGCGGCCGGACTGCGCCGTTGTTTCATCGGTGGGGAACGCGCATATCGAACATTTCAAATCGCTCGACGGGACCGCGCGCGAAAAAGGCTCGCTCTTCGCCGCCGTTCCGCAGTCGGGATTCAACGTCGTTTCGCGCGAAAACGTCCGGTTCGGCATATTGAAGGAAATGTCGAAAGCCCGCCTTGTGGAAACATCGCTGGAAGACGCCTCCGCGCCTTTCTACGCGCGAGTCGTAGACTCTTCGTCAGGCCGGTTCGAAGCTGTCGAGGCGGACGGAACCGTCACGATTCTCGAAACCGGACTTCCCGGAGACTACAACATTTCCAACGCGCTTCTGGCGTTCGCCGCCGCAAGGACGCTCGGGGTTCCGGCCGCGCAATGCGCGGCCGCACTTGACGGGTTCGCCCTGCCCGGACGCAGATGGCGCACCGTGGAACGCGACGGCGTGACGTGGATCGACGACGCCTACAATGCGAATCCCGATTCAATGAAAGCCGCGCTCGGCAATTTCGCGCGCATCCCCTGCCAGGGGAGGAGAATCGCCGTCCTCGGCGACATGTTCGAACTCGGACCGCGCTCCGCCGCACTCCATGCCGAAACGGGAAATTTCGCGGCAACGCTCGGCCTTGACATCGTAGTGGCGACAGGCGAAAAAATGTCCACGGCCTTCGCGCCCGCGTATCACATCGCCGCGCCTGAATCCATGATAATCTCCGTCCCCGGCGTTTCATCCGCCGCCGCGCTCATGCCGGGAATATTGAAACCCGGCGACTGCGTCCTGCTGAAGGGATCGCGCGGAATGGCGATGGAAAAGATATACGAAGCCTGACCCGGCGGCCCGGCTGATCAGCGCGCGAGACGCGCGCGCAGCGCGTCTCGCGCGGCGTTCACGGCGCGGCATACGGCGCGCGATGTTATTGTCGCGGCGGTTATCGGCACGATGGTGCCGCCGTCCTTCGTCACGGCGAGACCCGCGCCCGAAACATCTTTGCCGGCGAACTGTCCGCTGAATTCCGGCTCGACGAGTTTCGCGCCAAGTCCGGGCGTTTCGTTCGCTTCAAGCTTCTTGTAGGCGACAACTTTGAAATCGGGCGTGAAACCGACCATCAACTTCACTGTGCCGCCGTACCCCGAACCGTCCGAACCTTCAAGGGCGTATCCGGCGACCGATCCGTCCGCCGCGTATCCCACGCTCAAACCGTCCCTGTTCTCTATTTTCGCGACCGACTGCGGAAGCACCGCGCGGACGGCTTTTTCCGCGGCGTTCTTTTTCGCCTCTTCCATCGGCTTTTGCGAAACCTCGTTCACCAATGCCAGAACGCCTGCGCAGACGGCGGCTATCAGCGAAAGCGATACGACGAGCGAAAGGATTTTCTTCATTGCGGCAACCTCATTTGGACTTTGCGGCGGCGGCTTTCGCCTTTTCAAGCTTGCGGGCTTCGCGCCATCCGAAAGGACGCGGACGCGTGAAGCGGTCGATGAGCGGCACGAACGCGTTCATCACAAGTATCGCAAAAGACACGCCTTCGGGATATGCGCCGTAAAGCCTTATGATCATCGTTATCGCGCCGCATCCGGCGCCGAACACGAGCTTGCCGCGATCCGAAAACGGACCGGTCACCATGTCCGTCGCCATGTAGAACGCGCCGATTATCGCCCCGCCGGTCAGCAGATGCACAAGCGCGTACGCCGAACGGGCGGAAAGGGAATCGCAGAACGAAACGGGGGAGGGGAATGCGAAAAACGCGAAAAGCGCCATCGTGCCGAGAAACGTCGCGGGGACGTGCCAGCTTATTACCTTGCGCACAAGCAGATAGACGCCGCCGACCAGAAGCGCCAACGCGGAAATTTCACCTATGGAACCGTTGATGTTGCCTGCAAAGAGCGTATTCAGGAAATCCCAGTTCCAGACGGAAAGTTCCGCCGCGTAGCCGGACTTCAGCACGCCAAGCGGAGTGGCCGTCGTGGCGAAGTCCACGGTCAGCGGCTGTTCGGCGAATTTCTCCGCAAGCGAACGCACTGCATCCGCCGCGGAGCCCTGCTTTGTGGCCTGGGACATCAAAGGCGCCGTGAACGAAGACAGCCATCCGCTGCGCGACCACGTCGTCATCGCCCCGGTGAAGGAAATCAGCATGAAAGCGCGGCCGGCGGCGGCCGGATTGAACAGATTGTAGCCGAGCCCGCCAAACACCTGCTTCGCGATGCATATCGCAAACAGCGAACCTGCGATGCACATCCACAGCGGAACGTCCGGGGGGAGGGTGGCGGCAAGCAGAAGCCCGGTCACCACGCATGACAGGTCGCCGACGGTCTGCTCGCGCTTCATCGCGCGCCTGCAGAGCATTTCGGCAAGGATGCAGGTAGACACGCACGTCGCCGTGACAAGCACGGCATGAAGCCCGGCCGACGGGTCGGCGCGCCAGATGAACGCGATGCCGCAGACTATGGCCGGAAGAACCGCCGTTATCACGTCAAGCATGATGTCGCGCACGGAAGACGGCGCGCGCGCGTGGGGCGAGGAAGAAAGAATGTACGATTCGGAAGGGCCTTTCGGTTTCATTGTCGCATCTCCGTTTTCAAGCTTTCGCGGCGGCTTTGGCCTTTGCCGCCTCTATGGCGCGCGCGGCCCGGATCGACGCCTTTGCACGCCGGCAGTGCTGCGTGATGTCGCGCCGCACGGGACAGCTGAACGAACACGATCCGCACTCTATGCAGTCCATGACCCACAGAGCCTCCGCGCCGCCGATGTCGCCGGACTCCACGCAACGCGAAATTTCCGCAGGCGAAAGATTCATCGGACAGGCGCGCATGCAGCGTCCGCACCCGATGCACGGGCTTGAAGAATATTCGAAAACAGACGCCTCGGTAAGGAAAAGCAGGCCGCTCGTCGTCTTGGTCGTGGGAATGTCGAGATTGGGCACGTTGAACCCCATCATAGGCCCGCCGGAAATCACTTTCGCGACCTTTCCCGTCTCGCCGCCCGCAAAGGCGCAAAGTTCGGAATAGCGCGTGCCCACAGGTGCGCGCACGTTGCACGGCGACGCCACGCCGTCGCCAGTGACCGCGGTGATGCGCGACACGAGCGGCTCGCCGGCCTCCACGGCGTCCGCGAGCGCGGCGGCGGTGGATACGTTCTCGACCACGCATCCCGTGGAAATCGGAAGCGCCCCCTCCGGCACGATACGCCCCGTCACGGCGCGGATCTGGTGTTTCTCGGACCCTTGCGGATAAAGACACGGAAGAACCGTGATCTCGACATCGCCGTCGATTCCCGCGAAAGCCTTCTCGAGCGCGGCAATGGCGTCGGGTTTGTTCTCCTCGACCGCTATGCGCACCGCCGGGCCGCCAAGCGCCCGGCGGAGGATTTCAGCCCCGTCGCGGACGCGCTCCGGGCATTCGAGCATCAGCCTGTGGTCGGCGGTCAGATAAGGTTCGCACTCCGCGCCGTTCAGAATCAGAAAATCGCATTTCGAACCTTTTGGCGGAGAAATTTTCACTGAAGTCGGGAATCCCGCGCCGCCCATGCCGCATATTCCGCATTCCTCGGCGCGCTGCACTATGTCCGCGGGAGAAGCCTTGCGCCAGTCGATGCGCGGAAGCCGCACTCCGCCCTTCGCCGAAGGGTCTGTTTCGATGAAAACCGCAGGCGCCATCGCGCCCGTGGCGGTGGGGACGGTCTCTACGGATTTCACGACGCCTGCGGCGGGGGAGTGGACGGCGCACGAAATGAAACCGTTCTTTTCGCCGATTTTCATTCCGCGCTCCACGCGGTCGCCGGGCTTTACAAGGCATTTGGCGGGCGCGCCGAGGTGCTGCGACATTGAAACGGCCAAAAGCCCCGGAAGCGGCAGATCGCGCACCGGCGCGGCACAGGAAAGTTCCTTGTGGTAGGCGGGATGCACGCCGCCCTTGAATCTGAAACGCGCTTTTGCTGTTTTCATGTTTGCCCGGAGTTTGTTTTTACGGTTCTTCCGCAGAATTGAACATGCGAATTATACCAAAAAATCGCCGCCCGCAGACGAAGGCGAACTCAACCGTGCGCGATTTCGCCCGCGCGCGCAGAAGAAGGGGTTTGAGCGTTTGAGCCTATACGGCCGTCACGTCTTCAAGACCCGTGCCGGGCGCAAATCGACGGCGTCTTTTTTTCACGCATGCTCTTGATTGCGCAAAAAACAGCCGGGATTGTCGCGCCGGCCATCGCCAGCGCCATGTCCTTCTGGGCGTCCCACATGTCGCCCTGCTGGCCGTTGTACAAATCTGCGTCTCCCGGCGACATGAAAACCGCAAGCTGCCACTCGAACAATTCATATATCATGCTGCCGGTCTGCACAAGCAGCCACGCCATGACTGCGGCAAAAACCGGTTTTCCCGCAGTCCACTTGCGGGACGCATGCAGCAGATACGGAAACATGAAAAATCCGAACGAAAAATGCACAAACCGGTCGTAATGGTTCCTGCCGGTGAAAAACCCGTCGGGGAGACACGGGCGCAGGCTTTCGCACCACTCCATATACGGAACATTTGAATAGCACCAGCGCGCACCGACAATGTGGACGGCGGCGAATACGGCCACGCCGGCAAATGCGGACATCGGCATGCGATTTTTGAAACAATCGCAAACAAGCGGTGCCGTCAACAGCAACGTGCCCAAATGCTGAAGACTCATAAGTTCGATGCCATAGTTAGAGTCGAGACTGCCACATATAAACGAAATCGCCCCTGCGATGGCAAGAGCAGCCAATATCGCGATTTTCGCCTTCTTGCTTGCCAGATCTATTTTCGGGCCTTCTTCCACAGTCTAGCCTTCTTCAACGCCGCCTCTGCATCCTTGCGTCCAAGTTCGATAAGACGGTTGGATGTACCAGGGCGGAAGTCTGCAACCGATAAATCCATGTAACGGCGGGAAAGTTGTGGTTTGGGTTGAAAAATTAGAAGTAGCAGCGGACTATAAGGGTTGAATCGTCTCGTCAAAATCAATCTTGCACAAGCAAATCAATTACATCTTGATAAATCTTCTTCGTTGTCGGGAGAATCGCGGCGTCGCGCAGACGTTCGAATATTGCGACGGTTTGCGCAGTGCGATTCGTATGCGCCGTATATAGGGTGTCGAGGATCCTGTGTTTTTCATTGAGCGCGACAAAGCGAGTTTCAAGGTTCTCGAATCGTTTTTGCGTTTTTGCCAGCGTTGCGGAGATGACGCAGTTTGACGCGGCAAACTCGTCGCATCGTTTCTGCATCGGCACTACGAGCGCGGCAAAGTTATTGGTTGCGCCTATTTCCGCCAGCCAGTTCGTGCAGTTACTGTAGCGACTGGCGCGGTACACCCAGTCGCGGGCGGTCGCCGCGTCTATCTGCGGGTTTCTGCCAGCCGCCCACAGTTCTTCGTATTGTTCATCTGTAAGACCGTTGCGGCGGATCATCGAAGGGGTGACGAAATTCGGTGCGGCAACGGCTGCGATGGCAAGGGAGGCGAGGAATATTACAGATTGGAGGTGTTTCATTTCCCATTTCCTTTCTTTGCATGTCTGGCGGATGCGGCCGGAGAGAATATAACGGTCACTTCGTTTGTATGCCGTGCCGCTTCGCGCTCTTTGCGAAGGGCAATTTGCCGCGCGGGAAGACGGTTTGGTTCGCGGCGCCGGTTGCGCGGTATCGCCGCTGCTAGGGCGATGGATGCCATGCCTGCTGCGAGCGTTGCGTACGCGATTGAATGTTTCATCACGGGTATTCCTCTATTCTTGCGCGCAGAGGCAGTATGTTTTCGTCGTGCCGGTCGCGCATTGTTTTATACTGCCAAACACCGTTCGTGTGGACGGGTTGCGGCGGGATCCAGTCGTAGTAGACCGAATAATCGTAATTCGTCGCGTCTGGCAGCGTCAACTCGCAAATGCCAGCGCCGACGGTCGTCGAGACGCCTTGCGTCCATTCATTAGATTCGCTTTTCGGGCGCCAGTCTATGTAGAGCGCAGACGATGCCGGAATGGGGAGCGTTCCATCGAGTCGCCATGCGGCGTGGGCGGTGTTGTTGCTTGCCCATGAGCCGTTGTCGCGCAGACCCGCCTCGAAATACCACTCCGGCTTCGTGCCGCCCGCAAGAATCACGAGCAAGACGAAAGTGCAGATAAGTCCGCGTTTGACAAGGCTTCGGCGGTGGAGCGAGTTCATCACGCCTTTTAGCGCGGATGCAAGCAGCATTGCAAAAAGCGCGGCGAAACCAAGTGCGGCGGCGATAAAAGCCCCGGCGGTCACGTAGCGCAATATTTCGTTGGCCGTGTGCATCATCTACTCCGTAAATGGAACCAGCCGAGGGCTTCCGCCGTTCCAGTCTATCGAAACTTTATGGATGCCGTCCGTGCAGAGGATGCCGCCCTGAAGATCGGCGGGCATTGTGGAGAAGAACGATGCCGACCCTGGGACTTCAATCGTGGCGCGAAAGAATCCCGACGCTTCGCCTGCGCAGTTTATGTAGCATGTTTCATAGCCTGGCTCTGGTGATGTTTCCCACGATACGGCATGAGACGCACCGGGGACGGCAGAGCCGTCTGGATTGTTTAGTTGCTCCCACACGCCGCCTCCCGAGATTGTCGGCGAATACCATAACACCGGACGCCCTGTCATCGTTACCGCGAAACTGATTTCGACGGTCCCCCTGCCGGAAACGGAAATGGAATCCGCCGCCGCGCCGATCATATAGGATGCTGTGGTCGCGAAGCCGAAAGAATTCGTACCGCCGAAATCTGAAAAACGGAAAATCCCTTCTTCACCCGCGGTGTAAACGCCTGCGCCGCTGTCGCACAGAACGCAAACAGAACCAATACCGCAAGCAATGCGGCGAAACTCCAGACCGCCTGCGAAAACAGTGTTCGGATGCGTAATCCATACTGAGTTCGTCTCCTCGTTTACCGTCCCGGCGGATGTGACTGCGCCCCATGCAAGCGGAGCGCGGGAGTTTATCGCATTTGCCATTGTCTGCTCGCGCGGCCGGACGATCGCGGCGTCGAACGCGGCGATGTTGTTTGTGATCTCGGTACGGGCGGAGTAGATTTCCGTGTAAGCATCATCTTTGAGTTCAAGAATCCGGAATTTCGGGGCGTCGGCATAGTAAGCGCCGGACAGATAGTTCGTTATGTTGAACACCACGTTCGAGCCGTCAAGGAACGATTCCCACGATGCGACTATTGCACGGGTCTCGGCATTTGTGGCTGCGATGCGGCTTTCAGCCGTGGTCACGGCCTCGTCGGTGTAGTTCGTCGCGGCGGTCGCGGCAAGGAACGCCGCCTGCCTGGCGAACTCTGCGCCGGCCGCGGCTCCGGCGGCGGTCTCTTGCGCATCTTCGGCGATGTCGCGGACGCGCACCACTTCCCCGGCAGTGGCGTAGATAGCCAGCTTATTGTCGGTCTCGGCCTTTGTGTACCATGGCGCGTTTGCGACGTCCAAAGCGGCGAAATCCAATACTTGCACCGGCAGGGGCAGAGCGTTCGGCGCGAATCCCGGAGCATGGGAAAGGCGCAGGATACACGCGGCGAAGGCATTGGAAGGTGCGCCAAAAAAGCATTTTAGCCTGTCTGCTCCAGTATCCTGCGCCGGCCCGAATGTGGCGGTGATTACGTTGGAAACAACGCTTGCAGGCGCGGAAAACCATGCAGAATCCATCCCGTTAGTCTGGAACCAAAGCCGCACATCTGCGTCATCGCGAATGGGCGGTTCCGAGAAACCCTGCAATGTAACGGCGAACTCTATCGTGCTTCCGTGCGGCACCGGCGGCGGCGCATATGGAGGAGATGACGGCGTTGCCGTCCATCTGACGGGTACTGCCGCAAAAGCGGCGCATGTTGCCGCCGCGACAGCGGCTATGGCGATCGAAGCGCAAGGAAGGTGATTTGTCATGGTATGATTCCTTTTTTATTTGTCGTTTACAGTCAAAGTCCAGTGTGGAAAAAATCGGAAAACACCATTGCCAGCGGCAAGTCGCCCATTACATCGGCGTTTTTATATCCGGAGAATGTTTCTCCAAACCGCCCGCATACCTGCTTGATGAAATTTGCCGCCGACGGAATAGAGAGCGTAAACGCTCCGCCGGATAATACAGGCGTCTCGAAGAAGACATAATCCTTCGTTGAAATGTAATCGTCGTTGAAATCATAGCCATCGACGATGAAGCGGCCGACGAAAAGCGCACTCAGCCCGCCGCCTGTCGTCTGCCCTGCGTACTGGAGGAAGAATGGACTGACAGGAACGGAAACAGTCACGGAAAAATCGTCTACTGGATCCACGGTATCGTAGAACGTGAAGAACAAAGGCCGCCATCGGCTTGCGCGAGGAACGTTGCGCATCAGATGCTTCAGCGTGCCAAGCCGCGAATAGAGTGCGGCAATGTCGGCAAGGTCCGGATCCGCCGACGGAAAACCCCTCTGGAACGTGTCCCAGTCCGGAGACTTGTAGGAGAAGGGGAAAAATCCGCGCCATTTCGCTTCGGCATCTTCGTCTTCATTTACCGTAAATCCATTCCCGGGCGGCATTCCATGCAGGAACGTACCACCGGCGGAAAAGGCCGGTTCGTCCGGGCGGGAAAGCCCCCCGAAACCGCTCAGTCCTTGAATCATCTGCAAAGGATATCTGTCGAGATCGACCCACGCCGTCCCCGCAGCCTGCGAAGGCGCGTATGTCTGCTCGAAGATATAGTCCCGCGCTGCTTTTCTTTCCGCAAGCGCCTCTTCCAAATAAGCAAAATCTTCCGCGCGGGAATCGCACGGCACCTTGTTTTGCGATTCCAGATACGGAATTGTATTGCCCGCGCAGTCTACTGACGCGCGCGGAGCGGTGAAAACGTAGTCGGCCCTGGTGAATGGAATTATTCGCGCCATCGGTCAGATCCTTTTCACCGCCGCCGGAATAGACGCATCCCAAATCTTGCCGGTGGAATCAACGACATACAGGGGAACCTGATATGTTTCACCCGAAAACTGCGACGGTTCCGTGCCGGACGCTTTGAGTTCGTATTGCCATGTCCCGCCCGTTCCCGTGCCGTGGGTGATTTCGTAATATATCCAGGTGTTGCCGCTTGTCCCAATCGTGACGGTAAGAGATGTTCCGGACTTTTGTTCAACGTCCTTAACGCCATGAAGCACTCTTGGGTTGGATATCGTCGCTTGCGTTCCGCCGGCGCCGAGGGTGATGCGGTTATACCACTTGCGCGGGCAGTCGCAGAGCGTTCCGCCCCCGCTTGAGCCGCCGGAAGTGAGGGAGACATGCTGCGCGCCGATGGCCAGCTGCCGCACCAGATGCTGCGCAGTTCCCTGCCCGTCCAATACCGACAAATCGCAGACCGGGAAGAAGTAAAGAGCTCCCGCCGACGGAACCGTCACGATATCGGCCGTGATATCCGTTCCCTCTTGCGCAATCTCGCAATATATACGCGTTGTGCCGCTGGAAGCAAGCGTGAGCGAAGGGAAGTGGTACCATGTTCCGGGCGAGAGGGTCGATGCAGGAATCGCCGTTGCACCTTCCGCCGGATCGATCGCCTCGCCGTCCACGCTGAGCGCCCCTTCGGGCAGGCAAAAGCATAATTTCCCGTCGTATTCGTCATCTACCCACACCGCCTTGAACGGATACGGCACCGGTACAGGTGTCTTCGCGTGCACGGCGGCAATGTTTAGCACAGTGCCGGCCGGCGTCACCCGCGCGCGCAGTCCCGGCCCAGCTTTAGGCGTTGTCGCACGGGCATGGCGCGCCACTCTGCCGCCCCATCCCGCGCTTACAGCATCGCCCGGCATCGGCACTCTGGGTTGAGTTGTCAATTTCCGCCTCCTTGCGCTCCGCCGCCTTCGCCGACTGTGCCGAGCGTTGTATATATCCAGGCGTGGGTGGAAGTCTTCGATTCCGGAGTGTACGTCCACTGTTCCCGGCGCGTCCACGTTTCGTTCCCGTTCTCCTCCCATTTGTCCCCGGACTTGAACCAGTTGCCTGCCGGATAACCTGCAAGTGTCACCGGCGGATCGTCATAGCCGCCCAGCCCCTGGGAGAACTTCGGCGTCCCCCCGGTGTAGCTGCGCCCGCTTTGCGTCATGCCCGGCGGATTCCTCCAAATCGAAATCTTCTCCACCACCGGGTAGTATCGCACAAACTGCTTGATGCCGGCCATGTAGGCGGCGATGAACTTCAACGCCTTCGCGCCGGCAATAGCGTGCTTCGCCCCGTCAGGGCTTTGCCAATAATAGGCGCCGCCTTGCGAGCGCACCGCTTCGTCCGTCGCCAGCCATTTCAATATCGTTTCACGCTCGTTTGCCAGATCCGGATGGTCTTCCAGGTCGTACTGCACCTCCTCCATCTCTATGCGCAGCGTGGAGCGTACGGCCTCTGACGCCGCCGCGGCGCCGGGATTGCGGGCCGCCACAATCGTAAGCTTGC
>Ga0310695_10007725_pt1 | contig 17056 bp, 11 predicted proteins | sample RumenRJG_04DNA_FD_203882 | JGI IMG/M metagenome (GOLD analysis project Ga0310695, IMG submission 203882) | Bovine rumen microbial communities from Lethbridge, Alberta, Canada - RJG_04 (v2) (version 2) | ecosystem: Host-associated > Mammals > Digestive system > Stomach > Rumen | place: Canada...
GGACGTCCACCAGTAGATGGAGCGCATGTCGAGCTTGCCGTCCTTGGCCCGCCATCCATGCGGGACCTGCCTTTCGCCGAACGGCTTTTTCTCCTTCGCGGCGTTGCGCGCGTTCATCAGCGGAGTCGCCGCCGCGTCTATGGCGCGGTAGTGTGCCGCGCTCTTCGCGAAGACGTCGGGCAGCATTGCCTGAAGCTTGGACTCCTGCGGGCACGTCAATGCCGCAGCCACCAGAACTGTTGCGATCATCGTCTATCTCCTTCCATGTCCTTTTGCGCCAGAACCAGCATCCGCCTACCTCGCGAGCCAGCCGCCGTCGACGGGCAGGACGATTCCGTTTACGTAGTCCGAGGCCGGGGAGCAGAGGAACACGCACGCGCCGGCTATGTCGGAGGCCTCGCCCCAGCGCCCCGCCGGGATGCGCTCCAGTATCTGGCGAGAGCGGACGGGATCGGCCCTGAGCGCGGCGGTGTTGTCCGTCGCGATGTACCCCGGAGCGATCGCGTTCACGTTCACGCCCTTGGACGCCCACTCGTTCGCGAGCGCCTTCGCTAGCTGCCCCACGGCGCCCTTCGACGCCGCGTAGCCGGGGACGGTTATCCCGCCCTGGAACGTGAGGAGCGAGGCAGTGAACACGATCTTGCCGTAGCCGCGCGCGACCATATCCCTGCCGAACTCGCGCGCGAGGATGAACTGCGAGTCGATGTTGACGGACATCACCTTGTCCCACCATTCGTCCGGATGCTCCGCCGCCGGCTTCCTGAGGATCATGCCCGCGTTGTTGACGAGTATGTCGATCTGGTGTTCCTTCTTTACGCGCTCGATGAACGCGTAGACCGCATTGCGGTCGAAGAGGTCGCAGTCCTTTGAGCACGTACGCACAACCTTCGCGCCCGCCTCCTCCAGCGCATCGGCCATCGCCTTGCCGATGCCGCGGTTCGAGCCCGTCACCAGCGCCGTCTTTCCTGAAAGATCGTATGTTATCATTGATTTCCCTTTCTTGACTGGTTTTTCTTTTGGACAAGCGACAATCGACAAGCGACAAGCCGATTAGCGCATTTCCATTACGCCGACTTTGTCCATGTCGCCGTAGTTCAGGTTCTCGCCTCCCATGCCCCAGATGAACATGTAGTTCGAGGTGCCGGCGGCGGAATGGACGCTCCACTCGGGCGCGGTGATCGCCTGCTCGTTGTGGAGCCACACGAGGCGCTGTTCCTGCGGCTGGCCCATCTGGTGGCAGATCGCCTGCCCCTCGGGCACGTTGAAGTAGAAGTACGCCTCCATACGGCGTCCGTGGACGTGCTGGGGCATCGTGTTCCAGACGCTCCCCGGCTTGAGCTCAGTAAGCCCCATCTGCAGCTGGTTCACACCGCCGCCCGGCGTCTTCGTCAGCACGGGGTTCACGATGAGCTGGTTGATCACGCGGTCGTTGGACTCCTCCATCTTCCCGGCCTTGATATAGTTGCCGATTGTGTAGCCCGGCTTTTTGCAACTCTGGTCGCTCGTGATGCGCTGCGTGACGAACTCCTTGTACGCTGGCGCGGAATTGATGTAGAACTTCGCCGGATTCGCCTTGTCCTTCGAGGCGAACTTCACTTCCTTCTTGCCGCAACCTACGTAGAGCGCCTCCTTGAAATCGAGCTCGTACTTTTCGCCGTCGACCGTGACGACGCCCGGCCCGCCGACGTTGATCACGCCAAGCTCGCGGCGGTCGAGGAAATGCTCGGCCTTGAGCTCCTCGAACGGCTCGAGCGTCAGTTCCTTTTCGACAGGCATCACGCCGCCGTAGACGAGGCGGTCGTACATCGTGTAGGTGAGGTTGACCTCGTCGGGGGCCATCACCTTCTCCATCACGAAGCGCGACCTTATCTTCGCCGTGTCGTACGACTTGAAGTCGTCGGGGTGGACTGCGGTCTGAACCGTCACGTTCACAGTGGCGGCCAGCATCAATGTCATCATGCTCATTTCCTCTTTCCTTTCTTTGGTTTGGGCTGTTCGTCCAACTTTGCGTCAACAATCTCCTTGAATAGCGCTACGAGTTCGCGTTCGCGCGCCGCATGCGCCTCACGAACGTAGGCGTGCCATGCCTTCGCGTCGCGGAACCGGCCCGCCTCGGTCCAGTCCGCCCCGGCGCAGACCACCAGGACGGAGCATCCGCTGTCGGTCGACTTGAGCGGCTTCGTCATTATCATCTTCGCGCCGTTCGGCTCGTCGGCAAGCGAGAGTTTCCCGAAGATGGGCAGCGCGAAGATCGCGCTCATCATCGAGCCTTCCTCGCCCTTGCGGTTGTGGGGCTTCTCGAAAAGCGACACTATGAGCTTCTTCTCATCGACAAACAAGTCACCGGTGTGCTCGCGTTCGGCGCTCAAGTCAAGCCCGATGCCGACCTCGAGCCCTTCCACCGGCACGTCCTTCGACAGCGTGACCGCCTCCGTGAAAAACGAGCTCCCTTTTTCCAGGACGATCCCAAGCGTCATCGTGCCGCCTATCGGAAGCTTGTAGTCGAGCTCGAACGAACAGTGCTCCTCGCAGTTGGTAAGAATGCGATAGGCCACCCAGTTGCCGTAGTCGGGAAGCCACTTTCCGTCCTTCCGGAACGCCACCCCGCCAACGCCGCGCCCGGGGCCGACGGCGTAGTCGTCCATGCCAAGGCCCTTCACGTTCTTGTGCCAGTTGCCGTGCCTCTTCGGCTCCCGCAGTAGATGCACGACGAAGTTGTTCGTCGTCGCCTTGTTGAAGACGTCGATTCCGCTCCACTTGTGGGGGTCGCCGGGGCCGTAGGCGCGAAAGCCCACCCGGTCGTTCTCCCAGAAGAAGTCGTTCGCCCTCTCCGGCGCCTCGCCGCAGAGGCACGTCGTCGCAAGCAGTATCGAAGCTATCATATCTCCCCTCCTTGTCTTTGCAGACGCCCCGGCCGCGCCCTGGCCGCCATTTCCGCCAGCTGCGCCCTTGAAATCCCCGCCGCCAGGTCGCCCATCGCGCGGGCCGCGCGGTTGAGCCATTCGAACCGCGCCTTTCCGTGGCTCCTTCGCTCGCCGCCTCCTGGCTGCGGCGCAAACGGCGAAAGCTGAAGCATCCTGCCCTCCGAGCAGGCGTCGAAGTCGCCGCCTTGCGGCTTGTAGTATCTCCCCATGCCGTCTGCCAGAAGCTGAACAACCCTCCCGCCGCGGGCAAGCGCCTCCGCCTTCACGGCCTTTTCCCCAGGCGATATCCACGGGCTGACGAGAACCGCGCCGCGCTCGGCCTTCGCCCCAAGCTTCGCGACGAGGCCCGCAAGCACATCCGGCGGCGTCGCCTGTGAAATGCGCACGCTCACCAGAAGCGGCGCGTCAAGAAGAAATGGATTGCCTACGGAAGTCCATTCGACTCGCCGTGACGGAACGACAGGCGTACTATAACAATAACCAGCCCCCTTGTCGTCGTGAACTTGCTGTCCCTGCTTGTCGTCGTACGCTTGTTGCCCCCACTTGTTGTCGTACGCTTGTTGTTCTTCAAACGCCCTCTGCAACTGGTTGCCCTTCCGCGGTTTGGCGATTTCCTCGCCAGTCAGCATATCCCAGAATTCGCACCCGCCTCCGTCGCGCGCGAACGACCTGAAGTCCCATGAATCCGCGTCTGCTACGGCGCCGAGCGTCTCGTTCGCGCGCTCAAGCCGCCAATGGCGGAACCCCATGACCTTTCTGAAGAGACCAGGGTTGTTTTCCACGATCCAGCGGCGCTTTGGATTGGCGAGAATGTATTTGATCTGCCTGTCGAGCTGCCCCCTTGCAATGCACACGGAATCCCGCCACAAGCCGCACCACACACGCCGGCCGATGCGCCGCTCGGCTTCGGCGGCGAAGAATGCGACGACCTCGCCAAGGTTTACCCGCCCCTCTACCGTAATGTAGACTATACCATGGAAATGGTCGGGCATGATTGCGTTGTATGTGGCTCTCACGCCCGGGAACCTCGCCTCTACTTCCTGCCAGGCGTCGTAGACGGCCCTGCCCTCCTTCGACCGCTCGACGCCCCATTCACGCAGCACGCCGAATACAGAGGCCCTCGGCTCGGTGACGAGGGTCACCATGTAGTTGCAGCGGGAGTCGTATTTCCAGCCAAGAAGCCCCTTGTGATACATGGGGGTTGGAACAAGCGTACTACAACAAGTCTCCTGCTGCCCGCCGGCCGCCGGCCCGCCAACCTGTTGCCCGCCGCCGGCCGGCCGCCCGCCAACCTGCCGCCAATCAGCTACTTGCCAACCACCTGTTTGTTGCCCGTCGGCCGGCCGCCCGCAGCCTTGTTGTTGTACGCTTGTTGTCATTCCACGGCCTTCCTGATCCTCGCCCGGTTGACCACGCACATCCCAACCGCCAGCAGCCCCGCCGGCCGGCCGCCCGCCAACCTGCCGCCAATCAGCTACTTGCCAACCACCTGTTGCCCGCCGCCGGCCGGCCGCCCGCAGCCTTGTTGTTGTACGCTTGTTGTCATTCCACGGCCTTCCTGATCCTCGCCCGGTTGACCGCGCACATCCCAACCGCCAGCAGCCCCGCGCCAACCGCGCCGATCCACTTGAGAGAAACCGCGAGGTGGTAGATGAGCCAGCACCAAAGCGCGGAGGCGAAGTCGAGCGCCGCGCCACCCTCGAAACCCTTTGGAACCGCGATGCCGTCGCACTTCGCCGCCTCTATCGCCTTTGTGAACGCGGGCGTCAGGTTCGTGACGAAGAAAAGCCCCGCGAGGAGCGCGACGAGCCCGATGACGAATGTCTTCGGCACATTGCCCTTAGTTATAGGCAGCACGCAGGGAAAGAGGTAGAACATCCCCGCGAGCGACGCGAGCGGAAGGAACTTGTTGCCGGGCAGGAACACCGAAAGGAAGAGGATCACGGGGATGAGAAGAATCGACACCACGAGCGTCGTGGGGTGGCCAATCACGAGCGCTGGGCTCATGCCTATATTGAAGGCTTGAGTGTTTGGGCGTTTGGGCGTTTGGGCTTCCGCGCTTGTGCGCTTTTCGAGAAGGGCGCGGATGCTGTCGCAGATGGGCTTCAACCCCTCGATGAAGAGCCCTGTTATGCGCGGGATCAGCTCCATCACCGCGCCGACCGTGACGCCAAGCTTCAGTATCGCGGGAACGGAATCCACAACCTCCTTCCACGAGCCGCACCTGAGGGCCCCGATTCCACATCCGATAATAAGGCCGAGGAACAGCGGCTCGCCGAGAAGCCCGAACTTCCTCTTCATCCCCTCCGCGTCAATGTCGAGCTTCGAAAATCCGGGGATGCGGTCGAGAAGCCACCCGACCGCGACGGCGAACGGCGTGAAGCTCTGGCAGAACGGCTGCGGAATGGAGATGCCGTCCATGTCCTTGTAGTACGACTGGAACCCCTTCGCGGTGAAGTCTGCCATGCAGAGCGTGATCACATAGAGGACAATCGCCGCATAGAAGGCCCACGCAAGCGACCCCGTCGCGAAGAACACCATCGCGCCGAGGAAGGCGAAGTGCCAGTAGTTCCAGAGGTCGATATTCACCGTGCGCGTCGTCCCCGTCACGAGCATGACGACATTCACGCCGAGGCACACGGGGATGATGAACGCCCCGACCGCGCACGAGTACGCGACAGCCGCCGCAGCGGGCCAGCCGAGGTCGAAGTACGGAAGGTTCAGTCCGTACAGTTCCGTCATCCCCTTCAGCGCAGGGCCGAGGCTGGACGTCAGCAACGCCGTCACCACGCCGAGCCCCACAAAGCCGACGCCCACAAGGAGCCCGGACTTCAGCGCCTTCGAGAGCCTTATTCCGATGCACACCCCCAGGATGGTGAATATGACCGGCATCATCACCGCGGCGCCCAGGCCGATTACGTATGCGAATATCTCTTTCATCTGTGCCCCCTATTATACCATACGAAACGCTTCCGCGTCCATTGCCAATTGCGACTTTTGCGATTGCCCTTCCCGCGGCGGCTTGGCACGCCACGCCGGCACGGCGGGATCACCGGCTCGCAGGCGCGTCGCGCTTCATCAGCGTCCCCCAGCCGGCCCATTCGTAGTACCAGTTCGGGGCGGCGCCCCACGTCTCGAACCCGCCGTTCGCGGCGTTCTCGCGTTCGATCGCGCGTTTGAGCAAGGCAAGCTGGGCCTTGTCCGCGCCCTTCACGCGACTGTAGTGCGCGTATGCGCACTCGCGCGGCGCGCCGGGCCCGCCGAAGCTAGGGCCAGGCCAAGGATTTGGCTTGAGCGACTGCCAGCGCCCCGAGCGATGCCGCGCGCGGTAGAAGAGCCCGTTCTCGAACGTCGCGTCGCCCTCGTCGTCGGTGTAGCCGCTAGGCTGCCACTCGCCGAGGTTGAAGCGCACAAGCCACGCTATGCCCGCCAGTATGCGGTTGTCCAGAGCCCCGTACAAGTCGTCGCCCTGCATCCTGAACATCTCCGCTATGTCAACGTAGATGAAAAGTCCGCAGGCGGAATGCGCCTGGTCGCGGCTTGCCTCCTGGCACTGTCCGTTGGCGTATATGTAGTTCTTGAGAACCTCGTCATAGCCGTAGTCGGGGATCGTATTCTCGCGTCCGCGAAGTCGATAGTCGTTCTGGAACTCCGTCACGTTCAGCGGATCGGCGTCGGTGATGGCCGGCCCGGGGGCAAACGGCTCCTGGTCGGCGCGATGGGGCATCCCGTTCAGATAACGCCAGATGCGGTCGTACTTCCTTGAGTCGTTTAGGAAGATCGCAATGGCGAGCGCCCCGCGGTAGGCGAAGAGCCCCTGGTTCCCGAAGCGCGCGATGTCGCCGTTCCTTATCCGCGGGTAGAAGACGTCGCGCAGCATCTTCGCGAAGCGCACCTTGTCCTCCTTCGCCCAGTTTGAATCGAAGCGCAGAAGCTCCGCCGCCGCGACAAGGAGATATATCTTGCCGAAGTCGAGCGGGCCAGTCCCGACGTCCCTGAGCTCCGAGTAGTGAGAGCTCGCGTTGAGGAACTCGACCGCCTTCTTCGCATAGCGCGGATCGTCCGTGAGCCGGTACATGAGCGCGAGGTCGTGCGCGCGGCGCCCTGCCTGGCCGATCGTCGCGTTGCAGCGCGACGACTTCAGCACCGTCGGGTATTCCGGTACACGCTGGTTCGGGTCGGCGCTCCAGCACTTCTCAAGCGCCTTGAAGCACCCGTACCACGGCTCGCGCCTCTCCGCGATCATCCTCCTCACGCGCGCAATGTCCTCCGCGCTCTCGGCGATGCCGGGATGCACGAACCGCCGGCCTGGCGGGGAGGCGTGGGCGAACAGGACGACGCCGGCAAGCATAAGCGCGCCGCAAAGTTTTCTGCCGCAAATGGACATTCCCATCGCCCTCATGCTCAACATTCCTCGTCCTACTGCCCGACTCTCCAATACACGACCCAGCGTTCGCCGTTGATCCACGCAAGGGGTTTTAAAACTACGCCGTTCTCGTTCTGGAATACGACAGGCGCGTTCAAGTACGCCAGTTTCCTTTCCTTGGCGTATTCCCGCTTGTCGAAATCTTCTTTGATCGGCACCACCTTCGCAAGATCTCCAAGCGAGATGTCCCTCAGGTGTTCCGGTACCGTGTAGTCATGTTCATAGTAGTTGAGCGAGCGAGTCGCGTCCCTTCTCATCCCCTCCGTGCCAAGGCACCCGCCGAGAAGCCAGGGGCCGCAAAAGAGCGCCGCATGCGACGAATCATCCGGAAGCGTTTCCATGCGGAACGTCCATTTCTCGCCAACGCCGATTTCGTCGCCCGGCTTCCAGGCACGGACGACCTTTCGATAACCCTTGCGCGGCTCACGGACGTAGAGGACGGGCGGAGAGGCGTTCGCGGCGGCGGACACGCATTTGAGCGTCGTTTCCGAAAGCTCGAAAGAGAATCCCCTCCACGTGATTCGCGAAGGGATGAAGAGATTGACATAAAGCGCGTTGCCGGATTCCTGGGCAATGTAGTCGGCAAACCCGGTCTGTGATTCCATGGCGCTTCCCACGCAGCACCAGAAAGCGTCGTTCGCGCGGTTGCGAAGTTTGTACGAACCAGTCATCATCGGCATGAAATAGGTGATGCGCCCTTCCATGGGCTCCTGTTGGGCGAGGATATGGTTGTAGATGGCGCGTTCGATGTAATCGGCCGTCTCGATTCTCGGATTCAGGGCGAAGAGACGCCGTGCGAGTTTCAGCATGTTGTACGTACAGCAGCTTTCGCCGGTGACGCCGGTGAGGTGCGCGCCTTGGGTGTCGGGACGGAACCAGTGTTCCTTGTCCGAGAAACAGCCGGCGGCGTACATATGATGGTTCAAGGCCCGGTCGAAGAAATATGTGACGCGGCCCAGCGCTTTGTCGTCGTGGAAGAGTTCGTACTTGCGCAGGTCGGCGAGCATCTTGGGAAGGTAGGTGTTGCAGTGCTTGGGGGCGAAGGCGTCTTCGCGGCGGTCGAGCGCGTCAAGGACCGTGGGGTCGTCGAACGCATCGGCAGCCTTTGCGTGCCGGGGATCTTTTGTGATGGCGTAAAGGCTGCGCAACGCCTCGCCGATTCCGCCGAATTCATTATGGCGCATCTGCGCCAGTTCGTTTTCCGAAAGCGGCGAGAGCCGTGCGTATGCCCAGTCGCCGAAACGCCGCGCGACGAGTAGCGCCTCTTCGTTTCCCGCAAGCGTGTACTGGTCGATGAGCCCCGCAAGGATTTTGTGGAGCGTGTACCAAGGAGCCCAGACTCTCTTTCGGGCAATCACACGGTCGATGAACGATTCGGGGAACGCCGAGACGTAGCCCGTGCCGATCGCGTCCTGGCAAAGCCTCAGCTGGTGCACGACCTCCGCAGCCGCCCGCTCCTCGGGCAGCGACACAAGGCGCTGCGGCGCCTCGTTCCGCCGTGCATGTATGACGTTGGCCATGCCACTCAACCAATGTCCGCATGTGTGTCCGCGAAGTTCAACGCTGGGAGCCTCCCATCCGCCAAGACGCAGGACGCCGTTCGTGTTCGAGAGCGAATCGAGCCCCGCCGTCACGCGAAACATCCACGTGAGATTGTCCGGCTCAAGCGACATCATCACCATTCGTTCGCGCTTCACGTTTTCCGCAAAGGGCGACGGCATGAGCGAAACGGAAACTCCGCCGGATGGCACCTCGCCGGTGCCTGCGGCCAGCAAAGGCGGAAGCGTGGCGACACATATCCACACAGCACATTTTACACGGCAAAGAAGTCTATTCGTTTTCATGTTCGTCCTATCTCAAGATCACGCGTGTTCCATCTGTCGGAATGGTGCCGTCCCAGGGCGAGGTCTGCGCCTCGCAGCGGACGGATTCCAGCAGGCCGGTCACCGACGAGAACTGCTCGTCCAGCCACGCCTTGTGCCCGGAAATGAAAGTTTTCAGGATCGACACGTCCTGCGCAAACGTGCGGTTCTGCGGCCAGCGCGCGTCATTCGCCTCGGCGGATTCGCGCAGATAGTCGGCATACTGGTCAATGGCCCCGCCGTTCGCGGCAAGCGCCGCGTATGCGCCGCGTATCTGGTTGTACTTTGCACGCGCGCGGCGCGCAAAGCGATAGTCGGAGAGCCATTCGCAGTACATCGACCCCTGCGCCGCGTGCCACCGTTCCGGCGACGGACGCTGCATGTTCGACGTTCCCGCCGCGTGGTCGAAATCCCATACCGGCCCCCAGACGAGTTTCCCTCCGACATCCTTGTAGGCGTAACGGCTCTTCGCCCCCGCGTCCTGGTTGCCGAAAAGCTCCTGCACGAGGAAATACCCCACCATCGAATCGACGTCGCAGTACGACGAATAGTGCCGCCCTTCGGCCGACTTGCGGTTTGCGAACGTGCAGGCGTCAAAGTAGTTTCGGAGGAACTCCCTCGCCGAATCGAACATCACCCCGTTCGTGTTCAGGTACTCCGGCGAATTCACCATCGTCTTCATTTCGAGGTTCCCAGACCTCACAGTGAAGCGCGAAACCTCGTCCATCTCCGTGGAAAACTCGAAAAGCCAGCCACCGTTGACGTCGATGCCAGATGGATCGATCCACGAAAGATCCTCGGCCGCGTGGCCGTTATCCTCGGAATACCCTTCCCAGTCAAAGACGTTGACGCGGTCTTCAGCGATTCGGATATGCTCGCAGAACTGGTAGAGCCCGTCGTAGCGTCCGTTCAGGACCACTTCGACCCACGTTGACTTCATTCCCATGACGCCGATCGACGCCGCGAAGTCGAATGCAAGCTTGTTGCGCATGTTCGACATGTCCGGCATGTTCGCCAGCAGCACCCAGTGCTTCGACTTCACCGAGCCGAGTCCGAAGGGAGACGCCTTCTTGTCGAGTTTCAGCTTGTATGGCTTTTTCGGGTAGCCTGCTGACGTGTTGCCGCGCACATTGACGACCATCGCGCCGTTGTACTGCTCCTTGAAGTCCGCGTTGCCCTGGATGCAGAGCCAGCCGTCATGCTTTTCCTTTGCCGAAGTTGGAAACTCCCCGTCGTCGGTCGTCAGATAGCACACAGGAAGCTTCGAGAAGAACACCTCGCGCGTCAACACCGGAAGGCCGCCGTTCATCACGGAGAATTGCAGCCAGTGTTCGTAGTCCGACGCGGACGGGACATACGACGACGTCTCCGCCACATTGGTGCTTTCGTAATTCTTCGCCCAGTCGGCACGTCGCCACGAGCAGGAGAAATCGCCGGATTGCAGAAAGGCGGGCAATTCCGGCGCGAGGGCGGTTCCCGCCTTCGGACGCGAGACGTCAAACGCATACGTCTCGCCGCTTTCTTCGGCAAGGGAGCCCAGCACCTCGCCCTCGCCGGCCCCCGTAAACGTCATCGCCGGTTCAATATCCGCGACGCCGGCGCGAAACCAGCCGCGTCCGCCCGCCGTCTGGAGCCGGATGTAGTCTCCGTCCGACTTAACTAGATAACTCACCAGTTTTTCGCCGTCGACCGTTCGGACGGAGAATTTCGCCTCCATCCAAACGCCCGTCGCCGGAACAACGCCGGATGCGGCCACCTCGTTCCAACATCCGTCGCCCCATGCGAGAAAGCCTGCGGAACCCGACTCGAGGATGACGGGCGTGAGCGCGGCCATGCCGTCTGGCGCGCCAGGCTCGCCCATGGGCAACTCGTCCGCGTGGAAGCGGAACTCCACTTCATAGACATCGCCCGTCGGGGACGCAAGGGTTCCGGCATCTGCACACACCGCCCCCCACGCCACCGCCAACGCCCATGTGACGAGGTGACGCATTCCGCGTTTCCGCCTACCTGAGGATGACCATGAAACCGCCCTTACAGTAGACGACCGCGAGCGTGTAGGTGCCGTTGCCGTTTGACACGATGCGCATGCGCCAATGTCCGTTCGTTTCGCCAGCGTTGAGCGTGTTCAGAAGAGCGGTCACGTTCGCGCTCGTGCCGGAGAAGGACGTCGCCGTGAGAATCGGATATGTCGCGGTCTTGTCCGTGAACGTCGCGGCATCGGGAACGACCACGTCGTTCACGGAGAGGTTGACGGCGCCGAACACGCCCTCGCCCGCAAAAGCCACGCCGGGGGCGATGGTCAGGATGGACGAATACTGTGCATACGTCACGCCCGCATCCAACGCGAACACGCCCTCGTTGACGGTGATCGTCGACCCTTCAAGCGCCGTGAAATCGGATCCCATCGTCAGTTTGCGAGCACCGGCCTTCACGACGTTGACGGCCTGGCCCGTGAACGCACCGTTAAGGTAGCTGTCTCCGTTAATCCCCAGGAGGTTAAGCGTCCAGGTTGAACGTTCGGAATAGATCTGCGCATTGGCGTGAAGATGCTCGAACGAATCGACCGTGACATGCGCCGAAACGGGGTTGTACTGCGTCTCGACCTTCATGATGGCCGTCGGTTCGGCGGGGTTGCCGCTCACGCGCAGTTTGGCAAGAGACATTTCGAAGTTGATGTGGTCCGCCATGCGAAGGCCGGAGGCGTAGCCGGATTCATTAAGCTCGTTCGCCCAGTCGAGGGTTCCCGTGAATTCCGCAAACGCGTCCGTGCCATGAAGCCAGATTCCGCCGTTGGCTTCCTCCGACGCGATCTTCAGCGTGCCGGAGCCGAGTATTTTGGACGTAAGCGTATAGCGATTGTTATATTTCGCGTTTCGGATCACAAGCGTGCCGCCATCAATGCGGTTGGTTTTGGCTGCGTCGCTGAAAAACTTCCACGTACCGTCGCGGTTGGAACCGGAAAGTTCAAGTGTCCCCTCGCCCTTCTTGACAAACCCTTTCGCATCCGGGTTGTTGTTATACATCGCGCTATTTGACCATGTGATGTCGTGTCCGTCGGTGTCGACCGAAATGAATTCTGCCGAATCCTTGACATAGGCCGAGACGTCCTTCGTCACAGGGTTGTTGTCGTCAAGCGGATTGGCGCCGTACTGAAGCGTGCCGCCGTCGAAGGCAAGGCTGGAATCCTTGTGGCAGATGCCGTCGGGGTGTGTCACGCGAATCGTTCCGTTAGAGATAATGGTTCCGTTCCTGTGGCGCGTCGGACCAAGCTCAAGCGTGCCAGTGCCCACCTTGATTATTTTTGCATGGGCATTGGCATCATCGCCCATACCGAGGGTGATACGATCGTCAGGGCTATTGAGGTTGCCAATTACAAGAGTATTGTTCTTGTCAATGCACCTGAACTTCGCGCCCGTCGCATAATCTTTGGTATAGATGGAGCCGAAATGGATAACTCCGTCTGAGAACAGCATCGTGCCATTGTCATTTACACTACCGTAGAGCATCAGTTTGCCATTCGCGAAACCGGCCTGCGCTTCGCCAAACTTCATGCGATTGCTGCTATTGGAATCAACATGAATCGTTCCGGAAAATCCAGAATTGTCTCCGTAAAGCCGGACGCCGAAATACCCAGACATCGTAAAGAACACATGTCCGTCGCCAAGAAGTCTCCCCTTGATGTCGAAATTCGCGCCATTTCCCTGAATCCACGGCATCGCATTGCGGTTGTCCCAGTCAGTTCCGTCGGGGGACACGATGCGGATGTCGTTGTTGCATTCCACAGCCGTTCCGGAAATGTTCCTCAGGCGTCCGCGATTCATCAGGACGATTTCGCCATCGCCCTCTATCGCCCCGACAGTGAGCCATTTGTCACGGCGATGCGTAAGATTCGCATTAAGAATGAGCGTACCGACCGTGATGTCACTGTTAACGTTGAGTGTCGTCGCCTTGTTGAACGTCGCCGTGTCGCCCGCCTGTGGATAGGTGTCAGTAGGCGAGCCGTTCACCTCCCAGTTGTCCGGGTCGAACCAGTCTTCGGCGTGCTGGGTGTTGCCGGTCCAGACGAAGTCCGTTGCCCACGTCGCCGTGGCGAGGATCGAGGCCATTGCACATGTTGCGAATCTTTTCATGTCGGTTCTCCTTTGTTTCGCCCTGAAGCCCTTTCATGGCGTCGGGAAAAGTTTATCATTTTCCATGCCATATCACAATTCCCCATTTAGGGGGATGTGATGATTAAGCCCGCAGAAGGCCCAGTTCGTAGGCGCGGCTGACGGCGCCGGCGGAGTTCGTCGCATCGAGCTTGACCATCAGGTTCTTCGTGTGCGTGCGCACCGTCTCGAAGCCGATGCCAAGGATGATTGCGATCTCCTCGCGCGTCTTGCCCATGGCCATGTAGTGGAGTATCTCCGACTCGCGCGCCGAAAGAATCGTCTTGGGCTGTACGTACGCCTCTTCGGCAAAGCAGTCCGGCTCTGCCACGACGCGACGTATCGCCGCGGAAAGCACGCCCCGTTTCGAGCTCTTTGAAAGATACCCCGCCGCGCCAAGCGCGCGCGCCTCGTCAACCTCCGCCTTGAGCGGCATCCCCGCCAGCAGGATCACGCGCACAGCCGGAAAATCCTTCTTGAGCCGCGCCAGCAGTTCAAGGCCCGTCATCCCTCCCGGCATGTGCACGTCGGTGACGACCACGTCTGGCGCGCCGTCCTTCGCGCAATGCGCCAACGCCTCCTCCGCCGAGGCGACCGAGCCGTGGATCGAAAAATCCCCCTCGCTTGCAAGAAGCACCTCCAGCCCGTCGCGGACGATCGGGTGGTCATCGACTATCAGCACGTTTATCATGTTTTCTCTCCGTAGGGCAATCTCATGACGACAAGCGTTCCCACGCCGATCTCGCTGGCAAGTCTCATCTTCCCGCCCAGCCGCGCGGCGCGCTCCCTCATGCTGCGCAGGCCGAGATGCCCGCCGCCCGCCTCGACGGCGTCCGGGTCGAACCCGCAGCCGTTGTCGCGGACCCTGATGACCAGCCCGTCGCGGCGGAAGAAGAACGTGACCTTCACGTCCGTCGCGCCGCCATGCCTGAGCGCGTTGCCCACTGCCTCCTGCAGTCCCATCAGGATCTCGCCGGAAATGGACGGCGGCACGTGGCGCTCCTCCCCGCGAAACTCGAAATGCACCACGCCCTGCCAGTGCGCAAGGCGCCCCGCCGCGTACTTCACGAGCCCCGACAGGTTGTTCGGGCCCTCGCTCTCCTCCGTCATCGACCACAGCGCCGCCCGCAGCCCCGTCTGCGCATGGTACAGCGCGTCGCAAGCCTTCTCCAGCTGCTCCCGCGCCTTGATCGCCTCCTCCGGCATCAGGTTCATCGCCGCCTCAAGCCTGAACATCGTTCCGGCGAGAAGCTGCTGGAACCCGTCGTGCAGGTCTCTGGAAAGCCGCAGCCGCTCCCGCTGCACCGCCACCGCCTTCGCACGCTCGCGCGACATCACCCAGAACACCAGCGCCCCGCCAAAGAAGAGAATGCCGCCGATCAACATCCACAGGCGCAGCGGCGTCCAGAACGGCGCCGCGCTGATGATGACGAAATCGCCGATCCTCGCGGCAAGCACGGACGGGTTCTCGATCTGCGTCCAGGCCCGGGACTGCGCGTCCTGGACCGTCGTGTAGACGTAGACGCCCGTGATGCGCACCCGCGCGCCGAGGTTGAGGTCTTTGGGCGTGCCGCTTGCAAGGGGAAGCGGCACAACCGCCTGGACTACGCCGTCGCCTTCGCCCAAAAGTACCTGCGTGAAGGTCTGCCGCCGGTTGATGTCGCGCACAGTCCCCTCCACCGTGACGATGCGTCCGAATCGGTTCACCGCGTTCGTGTCCGTGATCGGATCCACAAGAAGATCTCCGACAGAGACCCTCTGCGGCTTCGGCAGCCGCAAAGGGTCGCGCCCCAGCATCCGCACTACATCGGCCTTGAAGCGCGGCGTGGCAATGCCCTTGATGTCATGCCCGCCCACCGAGACGATGTCCCCTGTCGAGACGCGCGGATCGTTTGCGTCGCGCTGCACACGCCACACGGCGCCAGACACCGTCTCGAGAAAGAAATATGTGTCTGGTGATCGGTGGAACGTGACGACGCCCTCTATGTCCGCCCCGAGGGCCGACACAGCGGCGAACACGAAGAACAATGCGCAAGTTCTCAGCTGTAGCATGATGTCGAATATTTTACACAAATCAGCGCGATACTGTCAAGCCGACGCAGACCGGTTCGGCCGTCTTCACCTTCCCGCCGTCCACGCCCCATTGGTACGCGCAGACGGTGATTTCGCAGCTCTTAGCGCCAAAGGGCCAGTCACGGAGCCGCAGCACGCCGTCGTCGCCGACAACCGCAGGGCCCTCGCGGACAAAATAGCGTACAGGCAGGCCGCTCGTCGCCCTGGCATCGAGCTTCAACGGGAAGTCCGAAGTCTTCACGCTTTTCGGCGGATTCCACTCGATGGCGTTCTCAGCACCATGTGTGTTCACGGGGAAACGCAGGATTGCCTGCTGCACGCTGCGCCGCCAGTGCGCGTCGCCCGGATATACCGCCGCCAGCACGACCTCGCGCGCGCGGTATCCATCAAAGCCGTGGCGGTTGAAGCGGACGTCGAAAGTATCCATTCCCGTCTTCACCGCCGGACCCTGCACGACCTTGACGTCGATCGCCTCGCGCGGCATCTCGGGCCGTCCGTTCGCCTCCCCCGCCTTCTTGCCCGTCCAGCGTTCGGGGCGTCCGGGCGGAATCTTCTCCTCGAAACGCGCCTTCGCGCGGAATCCCTCGCCAGCAGGACGGAACGGAACCGTAACCTGCAGATGATTCTTCGGGTCATGTGCGACGATCTCTCCCTCGCGCCCTTCGAAGCCGAGGACCGTGAACTTCCCGCCGAAACGCGGAATCGAGGGGACTGTCCCTTCCGTGATGAAGCGAGCAATCGCGAGCGGAAGCGCGTCGGTCATGTCGAAATGCCCGCTTTCCCAGTCGGCGACCGGATGGAGCTTCACGTTCGGATGCGATTTCAGGAAGCGTCTTTCCTTGTCCATCCGTTCCGAGAACCATTCATAGTCTCCGCCGACGAGCAGCATCGGAACGCCCTCTGTATTCTTCCAGAACGCGTCGTCGAACTGCGGCTTGAAGTGCGGCCAGCTGCCCTTGAGCGACACCGCGCATTTCACGCGATGCGGCATCGCGGCCGTGCAGAGATACGGCCAGTCGGCCCAGGCGGAATGCCCGAGCGGCACGATCTTTGCGTCCCTCGCGAGCTCGGGATGTCCGCTCTCCTTGGCGAGCTTTGCAAGAAGCATGTCGAGCGCGGGGACCTCCGCCTCCGTGAACTTCTCGTTGAAGCCCATGAGCCCCGGCGTCACGAACACGATCGCGGTGTCGGCAACGGCGAGCGTGCGGCGGAAGTCGGCGTCAGAAAAGAGCGGCTCCTCGAGCATGTTGTCGTTTCCGATGACGACAGACTCCACGCGCTTCGTCTCCGGCGGGATCCAGAGATACGCGTGCGCTGGCTTCTTCGTCTCCCTGTGGATGAATCCATCGACCTCGACGCCCCACTGGTAGACGCCCCAGACGGAATTCGGTCCGCCACGGAGCGTAAGGTCGTCGCGGTCGCTTGCGGACCATTCGCCACGCCACGGAATCTCGGGAAGACCATCGCCGTGCCATGTTATCGGAAGCCACACATAGCGCCCGTCGATTGCATCCTTCGGATTCCAGATGTCGAAGCACGCGACATCGCGTCCTGTCTTTTCGTCATGAAAGATGTACGTGGACTGTCCGCCCCATGTCTTGTCCGCGCCGAGCATGTTCGCGC
>Ga0310695_10007726_pt1 | contig 17055 bp, 7 predicted proteins | sample RumenRJG_04DNA_FD_203882 | JGI IMG/M metagenome (GOLD analysis project Ga0310695, IMG submission 203882) | Bovine rumen microbial communities from Lethbridge, Alberta, Canada - RJG_04 (v2) (version 2) | ecosystem: Host-associated > Mammals > Digestive system > Stomach > Rumen | place: Canada...
TCTCTTCATCGCCCTTCTTCTCTTCATCAGAGATCTCAGAGCCTAATTCTTTCTCCGTGTATAGAACAGCTTTCTTAAAGGTGAAGCTCTCACCACGGATAAGCAGACCTTTCTCCTTGATAGTAGCGATGAGAGTGGCAGTCAGCTTCAGCTTAAAGGGCGACTCCGTGAAGCCTGTCCAGTTAGCACCGTCGAAAGCACCTGAGTAATCACCTGGCTCCAAAGCCAGCTTAGAGCTCTCACTCAGACCGTCGGCATAGATGCGGATCTCATCACCTGCTACAGCATTGCTGAACAGACCGCGGTTGATGGCGATATCACCATCTGATATAGCCTGCGACTTCTCAACAAGGGTTCTCTCCGTGCGGTTATCCACCACCTTGTCATTCACTGTTGCTGCTGTAAGCTTCAGCGTACCGATGGGCTGATAAGTGATATACACCTTATCCATCGTTTTGATATCAGCTGGGATGTCAAGCTCAACACCAGTCTCTCCTGCGGCAGCTCCGGCACTGACAGACTTATTTTCTCCACCCGTGTTCGTGTATTCCATCTTCAGCGTCACACCAAAGTTGACAGCTTCAAACTTCACAGTAACAGAACCCTTGCTGTTATAGCGGTTATCACCAATATACCAGCCACGAGCAGCCCACTCACCTTCAGTCGTGATAGTCTTAGTTGTCGCATTATAACTAGAGCTCCAACCCTCGTTCAGGTCATCCAGACTGATGTTTACACCAGTCTTTGAATCATCGGAAGACTCCTGTCCTAATAGTTCTTTCATCTTGTCGCGGGTTATCACGTAATCCTTACTTACAGCATCTTTCCACCAAGTTTCACCAGCATGCTTGTGAGTTGTGCTTGCGCCTTTATTGTAATCACCGTCATACCAAGTCATGAACCAACTCCAACGACTACCTGCATCCCAGATGCTACTCAACTTTGCCATCTCTGTAGATTCGCTGTTGCCACATTCCGAGAGTGTAATCATCTTATTGGGATATGCAGCCTTCTGGGTCTCATATTCTGTAGCGAGAGTAGCGGCTGTTGCTCCGTAGTTGTCACGTCCGATGATATCGACGTAAGCATCGCCAGGATACCAGTTATTATCTTTTGTCTGCGAAGTCCATACCCAAATGAGGTTGTTCAAGCCCTTGGTCTTTACCATGTAGTTATACATCCATTGCCATAGCTGTTTATAGACATCAGCCCCTTTGGCACCCCACCAGAACCAAGCCTTACCGCCAGAATATTGTTCTACATTACCTGAAGCCTCATGAAGCGGTCGCCAAACGACAGGAATCCCCGCATCCTGCATCTTCTTCAGATAGCCGCAAAGCTGATCGAGCTGCTGTTTGGCAAGAGTATTTTCAGAAGTTCCCTCAACATAAACCTTTGAGGCATCGAACGATGTTTCACCTGCTGCCGTTCCTGGTGTGCAGGTGTAATCTGTACCATTGTTGGCCTTTACTTGCCAGTGCCACATAGCACCCACAATACCGCCTTCCTTCCACCAGTTCTTGGCAGTGGTGATATCGCTGTAGTCAACCCAACCGGCACTGTTTACATCCTTCGAGGCGTGGAGATTGATATAGTCATACACATTCATAGCAGGATACTTACCCGTCCATCCATATACATTTTCTGCCTCCTTTGTATTCCAATCAACATTAGCCACCACACCAGAGACAATCTTCTTGCCATAGAGATCCTTCAGTACATTATAGACCTTCTTAGCCTCCTCACTTGCATCATTGGAGATATCATCCTCGCCATCAGAAGGCACTTCGCCTGCTGTCTTAATGGTTACTGACTTAAACGTATAGCCAGAACCCGTAACCTGAAGACCATTCTTCTTTAACAAAGCCAATACAGACTGAGTAAGGGGAATCTCAAACTGAGTTTCGCTACCAGCAAACCTCATTTCCTTGATGTAATCCCAATTGTCGCTTTCACCATTATATTTTAGGATAAGGTGCATCTTGTCTTCGTCTGCTGATGTTGAAGTAGCACCACTTGTATTGGTGAAATAGACTCTTAGAACATCATAGGCAGAAGCATTGGCAAATCTTCCAGAGTTTACTGTTGCTCCATTAGAGCCGTCCATTACCACTTCCGACTCATTCATCATCCGTTCTGTTCTGGATACAGCCTTAGGTCTAAACAGATCCACCTTAGATATAGTTACACCTGTGCCTGTAATACTAAAGCCAGAAGTGTAATTACTGAGTATATCGGCAGTCATAACGATCTCCACCATACCGGTAGCCTTGACAGAAGTGCCTTCGTCATGAGAACCACCTCTCAAAACGACCTGATGATTGTCCGTTCCACTTGTCAGAGCAGATACCGTGATTTGGAAAACATCACCAGCTTGCAGTAAAGCACCATACGACGCACCCTTTTCACAAATCTGATTCCAATCGATTACATCGCCAGAAGAAGTGTGGAGGTTACGAGTCTCATTTTCTGCTAACCCCTTTGGCTTAAAGTGCGCAACAACAACTTTGTCCTCATTCATGGTAAGTGACAAGGGATTATCTGTAGAAGTTGCTCCCCCAATAGTCCACTTTTCAAGCTCAAAGTTTGTGGCTGCTACTGGCTCCAACGACAATACAGTATTTGCAGCAAAGAATGTTTCTTCAGTCACTGCGTCATTCTTCTTCACAGTTACACTTCCATCCTCAGCTGTTACAGATAATTCATATTGAGTAGCAGGATCAAGTGCCATATAGGTAAAGTGAAGCGTACCACTCTCCTGATTCTGGATGATTACCTGATCTATCTTCTTTGTATTATCTATTTCTACAACATGCCTTCTGCCAGGATCACCAGATTCAGACAATTCCTTTTCTCCACCTCCTACGTATTTCACGAGAATCTTAAGTTTAGATACCTCCTTGGTACGCACCTCCAAAGATGAGCCGCTATAAGTAGAGCCATCGCCTATAGACAATGTCATACCGCTCCAACCATTTGTATTCGTCAGAATATGGTTCGTCTTATCATAAGTGTTACCTTCATCTGCCTTAAAGTTGTCAAGGCTGAAATCTAGAACAGGATCAGACACTTCCGTTACCTCACCCTCTGTCAGCAGATGCACTTTATCCAAAGTAAATCCACTACCAGCAATCGTAAGACCATTTGCTTGCACTTTCGTGATATCTGAACTTTGCAGTGTATATGAGTATGAGGTAGCGCTTACTCCAGATTCTGACTTAATCGTCTCTTCTCCACTCTTCAGGGTAATTGTAGCATTATCTACAGAAGAAACAGTGAGTGTCAGCTTATCACCAATAGATGCATTCGTAAATATCTCTTTAGCAATAGTTGCTGTAGCCTCTGTTGTGATAGTCTTTGACTCATTATAAATATACTTCTCCGTTCTGGCATCAGAAGTTGGTACTGTCCCTGCGGATATCAGAGTGACCGACGTACAGGTAAACTTATCACCCATCACATACAGGCCATTAGCCTTTACCAATGGTAATGAGGTCTCTGTCAGCGCATAGGTAAAGGATGTCGTACCAACTGCAAGAGCTTTACCTGTAGCAGCACTATTGTCCAAGTCACCCCAGCCATTATCAGACTGTTTCAGAGTAATCGTTCCATCTTCTGTTACTGTCATATTGATAGTTATAATATCACCCACAGAAGCATTCTTGAATCTCCAACAAGGGATGACGATACCTTGTTCATTTTGAGTATCAGTTTTAGCTTTGATTTCAGTAGATGCAGCACCTAAATCTTGCGGGGCAACAGAAGTCGTGAATACTGCTGTAATCGTCATGTCTGCTCCATCCATTGTGGTGCTCAAGGTAGAATTGGTTCCCCCAACAATATCGGTTTCATTCTTCTGCCATTTCGAGAATGTATAGATACTGCTTGCAGGAGTAGCAGTCAGCGTCAATGCTGTTCCTGCTTCAAACTCTCTATCAGCTGTAGTTTCCGTTTCCTCACCCTTTTTAACAGTTACACTTCCGCCATCAGAAACAATTGTCAATTGGTACTTTGGTTTCTCAATTTTCACTGCTGTTAAAGTATAATTCACACCTGTAAGTGCAATACCTTGACTCTTTATTTTAGTCAGAATCTCATCGGTAGTGACCTGATAAGAATCCGTCTCTGATAGTGTCACCCATCCATCATTAGCCTTAATATTGATAGTAGCATTTTCTGCATTGGTTACATAAACCTTAATAACATCGTTTAAAGCAAGGTTTGCAAATTTATCAGCACTAATAGAAGGCTGATTTTGGGGATTACTCCAAGAAACAGCTTCACTACCTTCCCACACTGTAATTGGATAGGTAATAGGAGCAGCTTCTACAAATGTAGCAGTTACAGACTTGTTCTCATTCATCGTTACCTTCAAAGAACCATCACTCTCTGCCGTCAGATCATTTGTTCCATCGCTCCATTTTGAGAACTCATAACCACTTGTAGGTGTAGCCGTCAACGTAACTTGGGCTCCTGAATCATATTTTCCATCAGAACTTGCGGGATAGGCAGTGATACTGCCATTCCCTGCACTATTGATGGTCAGCGAATACTGAGTTACATCTGTTTCGGACGGGGTTAAAGTCAGGCTATTGATAGTCAGGTCGTGACCACTGACCACAAGTCCTGTGGCTTTTAGTTTGGCTGCGGTTGTTGCCGTCACAGTGTAAGTATAGGATGTTGCTGTAGTTTCAACACCTGGGTACTGAGTACTTTCCTCAAGTGCAGGCCAGCCATCACTCATATCTTTCAAAGAAATCTGGGCACCAGAACTAACATTTGTAACGCCAACAGTAATGACATCACCTGTCTTCACACTCGCAAACTGTTCTTTTGATACTTTTACATATTTGCTCCAATCTGTGTTTTCACCAGATGTTACACCCAATGCAAATGGCAGTGATGTGGAATTGTCACTAGTCTCTATGTTTAAATCTGTTGCAGTGCTTTCTGAATTGATCCTTAAATCAGAGAATGTTATAGCCTCCGAAAGAACAGTAGAAGACCGAATCTCTATTCTCTTGATTTTCTTTCCAGCAGTTAAGTCAATCTTTAGCTCCTTAGATGCTGTAGAAAGTGTCGCTTCAGAAGTTGCTTCAGATTCTTCTTCGTTTTCTTTGACATAAGTAACTTTCATCGTTAGATTATTCATGTCATTTGACGAAGAAAGAACAAGATCCTGATTATTACCTACAGTTACATTCGAGCTGCTTCCAATATATAAATGTACACCTTTAGATACTTCACTTGTCGTCATAGCATGAGAAGACTTATCATAAGTCGCACTTCCCATCGCCTCAACATTATCCAATGAAATCGTAGATAAAGGTGCGAATGCATCACCTTCAACAGAAGTAAGAGTGATGTGATATGGAGTGTATTTTTCTCCCTTAACCAACACTCTCATATCCCGTAGCAATGCTGCTGTGTATTGTGTCAGTGTATAAGTAAATTTATTATTTGTCAGACCTTCTTCTGAATTTATCTTTTGATAGTCTATTCCCGGTACTTGTAAATATACTTTCGCACCATCTTCTGTGGTGGCGTAGATTGTGAGTATATCCCCAGCTTTAGCATTGGTAAACTGCGATTCTTCCAAAGCACAATTATCCGACCAGTCAGCTATAGTTCCCATTTCCCTACTGCCAGTAGTCGTTAATTCATTTTCATTTTCTGCTAGTTTATAGAAAGCTTCTTCTGTTCCAGAATGGCTATCCAAATAGGATTCACTCAATGTAAAGTTAGCAGTACTGATAATCTCTATTTTCGATATGTTCTTTGTTGAATCTAGAATAAGATTACGTTCTATTGCAGTTCCCCAATATTCTGTAACACTATCGTCACTGTATGTTACTTTAATCCTTGCAAAAATTGATTCGCTAAATAATGCGTAGAACCTGTTAGCAAATACATTTTCGCTGATAGTATATGATTTTGTTGCTTCTCCTGTAAAGCTACTAGATAAATCATCCGAATTATCAATTGATATTTCTGTGAATACTATTGTATGACTATTTTCTGTATCACGTATACGAATTGCCTTTATGTTTCTTCCAGATGTTATTGGAATAAAGAACTCCTTTCTGGCTGTTTCAAAAGTTTTGCTTGTTGATGTAGGCGCATCATTTCCTGTATAATCAACATCAACTTTTATTTTTGCTGCCTCAGAAGTTTTTATCACCAAACGATGACCACTAATTGTAGATCCATCACCAATCCAATATTGGATTCCTTTATAGTCTTCAGCTGTGGTAGTTATTAATTGAGATGTCTCTCCATATGTAACTCCATCTTCAGCTTTCAGCTTATCCAACGTAAATGTTGTAGTGGCTGTACTATTATCATCTTGGTAATAAACTCGGGTTATATGGATAGTTTGATTTGCCTCCAAATTGTAAATAGATAATTTCTTGAGACCCTTATTGTTTACGTCTGTATGTGCTTCAGAAGCAAGTTCTATCTTATGAACTTTTACCGCAGACTCATCACTATAAACAGTTTGGGCAATACCTTCTTTTCTATAGTCAAGAACAATTTTTAGCTGTGCTTCTTCTGCCGTTTCAATAACAATATATTTGTCGTCATTCCATGGCCAATCAAAGTAAACACCTTTATCTGTCGAGGTAGAAATAAAGGGAAGACCATAAGTAGCACAATTTGCATCTTGAGTGTCAAATGCACCTAAATGAATATTGACATAGTCGTCCGCATACCCTTTCAAAGCTACCGCCAGCAGCAATATCAGTATCGTTAATAACTTTTTCATATCGTTTCTTATATTTAGTTATTTCTTTACATTTTCTATCTTTCTCATTGGGGTTTGGAAACTGCCTAAAATGGGGTTTGAATTTTCTATTAATTCTAAAACATTTTTGATTTAATTCTAAAAATATTTAGATTTAATTCCCGCAAATTCTCCATTTAATTGCATTTCCGCACCGCTGAAAGACATATTCTTATTATTTTACAAACATCATTTCTTCTGGATTCTGAAGTTACCTAAACGGAAATCAGCCTTGTAGGTCTCCGAGGGCTGGAAGCCGAAGGAGAGCGTCATCTGATTGTCTGCAGAGCTGATGCCGTTGGGGGCAAACGATGCGAGGGGGATGCGTACGGTCTGCCACTTGCCACCGGTAGTGAAGCCGCTGCCTGGATTCCATTTGTAGGCATGATCCCAATCGCTGTTCCATGCGAACTCGTAGCCAGAGCTGAGCAGTCTGTTGTCCTCTGCATTGAGAACCTCAAAGACGAGGCAGTAGTCTGCCACATCGCTGATGCCCAAATCTGGCAAAGTCTGAGAGATAGCCAGCTCCAGCCACGACCAGGATTTCAGCGTACCTGAGATGTGGAGATGGTTCGTGCCGATCTTGCTGTTACAAGAGGTAACCTGACTGTCGTCTTCGATGCTGGCAGCTCGATCTGTCTTGACAAGCATCTTCTTTGTCAGTTCCTTAAAGAGGCGACCTGTGGTGGAACGCAAGGGAAGGCTGACGCTCTGCTTCTCACCTGCGGCATCAGACCAGTTTACAGCCACTGTACTGTTGTCTTTAATGCCTGCTGGCACCTTCACGCCAACACCTTCTGCTGAGACATATTCCACCTTGACAGCCTTTCCGTTGATACTCACTGTGGAGCCTGTGCCTTCCTCGTCGAAGCCGTAGTAATCGAAGTTCTCTCCCACCACCTTCACGACATCGCCTGGTGCGGCAAACTCATTGTCGAGATGGCTCACCACTAGCTCAGGGAACTTCACCACAAAGGGATAGGTAGCCGTTCCCTTATCGGTGGTGTATTCTATCTGGTTCTGATGCTCTAAGGCAAAAGCCGTAGGAATGCTAACGTAAGCCTTCGTAGAAACGGTATAGGTCTTGCTGAGGTCAGCCTCAACGGTGTTGAATCTCAGCAGCTCCAGATTGTTTAGGTTCTTGCCCACGATGATGATGTTCTGTCCAGGCTTACCGCTACTGATGGGTGTAGATAGCTCGATATCGGCACCATCATAGACAGCCGTAATCTCTGGGGCTCCCATATTGGGCAGAATGTCGGGCGACTGATAGTTCTCGTCGTAACCTTTGTCGCTGCTACAGCCTATCAGACAGAATGACAGGCTGATTAAGCAGGTAGATAATAGATAGTTTATTTTGTTCATATTCATCGGTATTAATCAATTATTAGTTCCAACCTGGGTTATTACTGGTGATGGCCTTGTTGGTGTTCAGCTCCTGAGCAGGAATGGGGAAGAGCAGATTGCGTGAAACACGGCTTTTCAGCACACCGGAATCATCAGTACCACCAATGGCATTCATCGCATCGAGATAGATGCCCCATCGGATGAGGTCCCAACGGCGATCTGCCTCGCAGGCAAACTCCTTGGCACGCTCCTCAAGGATAGCAGAGCGGCGAGCCTCGATGGTGGATAATCCATCGACAGTGGCTCCAGCCGCATTGCTTCTCTCACGTACCTTATTTAAATAGGTAACGGCATCGCTGGCGTTACCCAACTCATTCTGAGCCTCAGCATAGATAAGCATCACATCGGCAAAGCGCAGGAAGGGCCAGTTGGCATCGGCATTCTCGATGGCATCGTTAGTCACATCCATATACTTTGTGGTAAAGGCGAGGCACTGCGAGTCCATCGAATAGTAGTAGCTCACACCATCGGCATAGATGCCAGAGGGATCGGCTACCCATGTGCCAGAGAGGTCATAGCCAGTAGCCATAATGGTATATTCTTCGGTATTGGGATAGAAGAAACCTGTGTTGGTGGCTTCCTGGGTATAGGCACGCCAACGGTGCTTCACACCCTTGGTGATACGGTAGTCGTCGTGATCGAAAAGATCATACCAGTGACGAGAACAGCCTACCCATCCACCACTCTGGATGAAATCAGAGCCCTGACTTGTCTTGTAACCCTCATACTGGGAGTGAACCGCATTCTTGTAAACAGCATCACCGCTGACGCTACCCACAGAGAACATAAATTCTGAGGCAGTGGCGCTCTCCTTTGCCCAGAGTTTATCGTAAGGCAGCAGTTCATAAGTGCCATACTCACCATCTATCAGCTTCTTGGCCCATTCGGCAGACTTGCCATAGAGCGTGGCAGCATTAAAGTCTGTATAACCCACAACAGCTGTCTTCTTGAGGACAATGTTTTGCAGGGGGGCATACTTACGACTGCTACTGGTACCTGCATAGGCAGGACCCGTGCGGACTGTGATCTCTGTACCCTCTGGCATTGCAGCAGAAGCCATCGTGGCATAGACTTTTGCCAGCAGACCTGCGGCACTGCCTGCATTGGCATGTCCCTTCTGATAGCTTGCATCAGTATTCTTGTACATCTGTGCAGCAGCCTCCTCAAGGTTCTTGATGATATAGTCATAAACGGCGGCAACGGACTGGCGAGGCTGGTTATAGTCAGTAGTCTCCTCCTCCGGCTGGATAGGACAGTCGCCGTATGCCCTCACGATGAGGAAATAGGCAAAAGCCTTCATAAACTTCAGTTCGCCGATGGCATTGTTTTTCGTGGCAGCACTGATCTTCTCCATCGCCTGAATATGACGCTGGGCATTGTTACAACGGCCTATCATGCCGTAGCAGCCTTTCCAAAGGGCATCAGTGACATCACTCTCACCCTGGAAGTTACCTGCTCCGAAAGTGCCGAAGAGCCAATCAGGTCCACTGATATAGTCGGCATCAAACTCCAGCACACGTGGGAAGTAACCCCAGCGGAACATATCGTCGATCCACTTCGAGTAGGTGCCAGTGAGCCATTCGGCAGCAGCCTCATTGGAGTCACCCACACGCTCATCGGTAATCTCGCTTTCAGGATTTTCCTCTATCCAGCTGTTACAGGCTGTCAGACAGAATAATGACGAAAGACAGAGTAACAAAATAACATATTTCTTATTCATAATGATTCACTATTAAAATACGAAGTTCATACCGAAAGTAAAGCTACGTGCAGAGGGGTAAGAGTAGCTATCGACACCAGGACAAGAGGCATTGGAGCCACCAGCATTCACATCAGGATCGAACCAGCTGTACTTCGTGATGGTAAACACGTTGTTTGCCGTCAGCGAGAAGCGTATCTTCTCAATCCAGGGGATGGGTCGGCGCCAATCATAAGCGAGGGTTACATACTTCATCTTCAGATAACTGCCGTTCTCCACATAGCGATTGCTGATAAGCCAGGTACGGGTGTAACCCGCTGTGGCTTTGGGCCAGGAGGCAGTCGTCATCGTCTCTGGTGTCCATCTGCCAGCGTATGCATCACGGGTGACATTTCCGATATTCGACATCGTGATATCCGTCAGGTTGTAGTTCAGGATATCATTTCCCTGAGAGCCTTGCACCATAAAGCTGAGGCTGAGATCCTTCCAAGAGAGATTGTTCATCAGACCATAGGTGAACTTGGGGTTTGTATCGCCAATGATAGTGCGATCATCCTCAGAGATCTGACCATCACCATTCAGGTCGCGATATTTTATCTCACCCACGTAGCGCAGTGCCTCCTGATCGCTCAGGCCTGCGTAGGAAGCATTAGAACGCACCTCGGCGATGTTGTCATAGAAGCCATCCTCTACGTAGCCGTAGAGTGTTCCGATGGGATAGCCGTTTCGCTGCAGGAACACCTGATCGGCCTTAGACCAGAGTGAGGTGGCATACTGATCTCCGTCGAGACCGCCAATCTTGTTGCGGTTCAAAGCAAAGTTGGCATTGAGGCTCCAAGAGAAGCCCTTCTGTCGGATGATGTCTGCCGTCAGTGAAACCTCAAAACCCTGGTTCACTACATTTCCGCTGTTTACCAGCTGCTGGCTGAAACCAGAAGATGAGGGAATCGTAACGTTCTGCAAGAGGTCACGCGTCTTCTTATAATAGTAATCAATCGTTAACTGCAAACGATTCTCGAAGAAACCCATATCGATACCTGCATCAAACTGGCCTGTAGTCTCCCACTTCAGTTCCTTGTTAGTAGGTCCGCGCCAGTCGATCATGGAGACACCACTTGAAAGGGTGCCTGCATAAGGATAATTTGCAGCCTGAAGTACTGTCAGGGTACGATAAGCACCAATACCCTGATTACCCGTCTCACCATAAGACACGCGGAACTTCAGGTTTGAGAAGATATGGAGATTCTGGATAAACGGCTCATCAATGGCACGCCAGGCAAGGGCACCAGAGAGGAAGGTGGCCCATTTGTGATCCTTGGCAAAACTCGAGCTACCATCCGTACGGATACTTGCCGTGAGGAGGTATTTGTCGAAGAATGTGTAGTTAAGACGAGCCAGGAACGACTCCAGCGTGGATTTCGTGGAACCGCTATTGATAGTGGCACGATCAAGTGCCAGACTCATATTAGCATCTTTCGTCAGATCGCTGGCAAAGTTGGTAGCTGTCATCGACTCGCTCTCACCAACACCCTTCTCAAAGGTGATACCTGCTACGGCATTGAACTTATGGACACCATAGGTATAATCGGCAGTAAGCAGCGACTCAGAGGTAAGACTCTTCCAGATACTGCTTGCCTTACCGGCCTTACCGTTGTTGGGTGACTTTCCCTCTTGGGTATGCCTGTCATAATAGGTGCCACGATGACTATCGTTATAGCCAAGACCCAGGTTCTGGCGGAACTTCAGCCAAGGACGGATCTTTGCCTCCACGTATGAGCTGCTGAACCAGGAGATCTGTTTCAACTGATCCTTGGCGCCATTGACATAGTTTGTAGGGTTGGCAGCCAACCAGTTCAGATCATCCAGTTGCTCTGTGGCAGTATGAGGTCCATACGTCGGCGGGAAGATCAATGCAGAACGGATGATACCCGTATTCTCAGAGTTGGTGCGTTGGAAATCCGTGATGGCATTGGTGAAATACTGACTTGTTCCTATTTCCAGCCAGTTGGTGATATGGCGGTTGATGTTTACTCCAAGGTTATAACGCTGGAAACCCGTATTCTTAATGATACCCTTCTGATCAGTGTAGCCACCAGAGAAAGCATAATAGCCCTGTTCAGAACCACCGCTGACACTGGCACTATACTCCTGAAGGAAACCAGTCTGGTAGATCTCATCCTGCCAGTCGGCACTGGCCACCTCATCCACATTACCATACTCATCAGTACGGACACCAGGAGTCAGGAAGTCCTCAGGCGAGGGGTTATAGGAACCCTGCGAATAGACAGGCTCTCCACCCACGTATGGATAGCTCCACTCGCCACGATAGGGATTCTGCTGTGTGCCCTGCTCGTAGAAACGACTGTTGGAAGCTGCCTCGTTCTGATAGCGGGCATAGGTATAGGCATCAAGCATCTTTACCCGACGACCTATGCGCTGGATACTCCAAGAGGTATTCACCTCAATCTTCGGCTTACCAACCTGCCCCTTTCGGGTGGTAATGATAACGACACCATTGGCACCACGCGAACCGTAAATGGCAGTAGCGGAAGCATCCTTCAGCACCTCAATCTTCTCGATATCATTCGGATTGATCATCGAAAGAGGCGAAGTCTGCTGATTATTACCACTGGTAGCCTCACTGCCAGGGGTGCTGTTGGGGTCAGTACCATAAGGTACACCATCAACGATATACAGGGGTTGCGAACTGGTGGTAAACGAGTTGGCGCCACGTACTGTGATGCTGACACCAGCACCAGGCGAGCCGTCGCTCTGCTTCACATCGACACCAGCAATCTTTCCCTGCATGCCGTGAGCCACATCTGGCGCACCACCTGCCATGAGATCCTCGCTCTTGATTTGGGAGACAGAGCCGCTGAGGTCGCGTTTCTTCATCGTACCATAGCCTACCACGACAACCTCTTCCATCACGGCGGCATCCTCCATAAGGGTAACCTTGATCTCTGTCTTACCCTTCACATTAACCACTTGGGTCTTATACCCAATCATCGACACTTGAATAAGGAACTTCCCCTCAGGCATCGTGAAGGAGAAGTTTCCTTCCAGATCTGCCACCGTTCCAATGGTAGTACCAGGCACCTGGATGCTGGCACCAATCAAAGGCTCGTTAAGCGTGCCGTCGAAGACCTGACCCTTAATCTGCTGCTGGGCTCCTGCATGTAATGCACTCATCAGAAGCAACAGCCAGAGTAGAATTCTTTTTTGCATATTCAGTAGTTTTAAGTTTATAATTCTTTATTGCGCTGAAATCAACTCGATACGTGTCAGTACGAAGCCCAGACCTGTGACAACAAGTCCTGAGGTCTTCAACCTGTCGAGGCTCTCCTCGTCGAAAGTGAGTACCACATCCGTACCATTGAGATCCATCCATACAGGTTCTTTTGCGCCTGTGATATCGAGCCATTTGCCTTTGTTCTCACGGAAAGAGATCTTCGGATCAACACCTGCCTCCTTCAAGCCAGGTAACAAGGTATAGCTGACGACAAGCACATCATTCTCCGTACAATTCTGGAAGGGCTCTGCCGTCAGACGCAGGTTTCCACTCCAGTCGTTAGGGAACTCCTTCTCTCCACGATACAACTCACCAGGTTGCAGTTTATACTCCTTAGGAGCACGCTGGGCTGTACTGAGATCCTCATCAGGTTCTGCCGTACAGCTCACAAGGGCAATCTTATCGAAACGGTAGCCCTTGCCACCCACACGCATACAGATGCCATCCGGACCTGCCAACTGGAGTTTGATGAGCTGAGACTGTTCATTTATATAATAGGTATAGGAGTCGCCACCTACGGCAGCACCATCGACAGCAGGATCCATAGCGTTCCAACGGAAGTCCATCAGTTTGATGGCAGCTCCTGGCTGCACCTTACTCATCAGGAACTTGATGCCATCACCCACCTTCACATTCTTAAATACACCCTTAGCAATGGGAATGCTGGCACTCCAGTCGTCCTTCATCTGCATGCCAGGACCACGATAGATCATCTGTTCCACCATCTCTGCTGCTGGAATAAGAGTCACCTGAACGATCTTATAGTCATGTCCACCCAAGATCAAACCGCGTTCCTTAATCTTTGCAAGAATCTCATCAGTCATTTTCATACGGATAGGACCTTGCACAGACATCGCTCCATACTCTGGAGAGACGGCCTGCCAGTCTTTGGGATCCTGAAAGGCAATCTGAGCCGTGCGTTTGGCTTCGGTGGTATAGACCGTCATGATATCGCCAGGTCCTGCATCCTTGAACTGCTCCGGCTTGATGACAATGTTGTCTTTCCAACCGGCACCAATAGTCTTGGGGCCTATCAGAATCGTACGCTCCGATGCTGACAGAGTGCCCCAAGACAAACCTATTCCTAATATAACTAACAAAAACCGTTTCATACCCATATTACTTCAATAGTTCCTTTATCTGCTCGCGTGAGATTACGTAAGGCTGGGCAAAGGCATCCTGCCACCAGGCCTCATTGGCAAACTTATGCTCCTCGCTATTGCCAGCGTTATAGTCATAGTCGTACCAGGTCATGAACCAGCTCCAACGGCTTCCCTGCTCCCAGATACGGCTCAAAAGCGACATCTTCACCTCGTCGCCGCTGCCACATTCTGCCAGCGTGATCATCTTATTAGGATAATTCTTTTGAAGCAATTTGAACTCCTTCATCAACGGATATTGTAAGGCTGCATAGTTATCGCGACCTACAATATCAACGAACTCATCGCCTGGATACCAGACATCGTCACCTGTTTGAGCCGTCCAAACCCAGATCAGATTGTTCAGGCCCTGCTTATTCACAAAATAGTCATACATAAACTGCCAGAGCTGCTTATAGACCTCAGGTCCTTTTGCACCCCACCAGAACCAGGCACCACCTCCATCAAACTCGTAAGTGTTACCTGCTGCCTCATGGAACGGACGCCAGATGACAGGGATACCTGCCTTCTGCATCTTTTTCAGATAGCCACACACCTGATCCATCTGCTGGATAGCCAGCTTGTTCTCTGGTGTACCATCCACATACACTTGTGATGCATCAAAGGAGGTCTCTCCTGGCTTGGTGCCAGGCGAACAGGTAAGGTTCACCCCGTCATTACAGAGCACCTGCCAGTGCCACATGCAGCCTACTATACCACCTGCCTCATGCCATTCTCGCACACAGGTATCATCGGAATAGTCGAGCCAACCCTTCGGGTTCACATCCTTTGAAGCGTGGATATTCATGAAGTCAAACACATTGAGAGCAGGCCAACGCCCCGTCCATTTGTACACATTCTCTGCATCGCGGTAATTCCAATCGACATTGGCCACCACTCCTGAGATAATCTTCTGACCATAGAGTTCAGAAAGGACATTGAACAACTTTTTGGTCTCTGCCGTTGCATTGGGATTGACCAACTGATAAGTCTGAGCCTTTTCTGGCTGTGGCTCTGCTGCCGACTCGTTGCTTGAACAACCAAACATTGAGAACAACGAGATTAATAGTAACAATCCGTTCATTTTAGACATATTTTATTTATAATTGGTTATGTTTCCATTTTTTGAGCGGTATTCCGTGGGCGTACATCCCATCAGCCGCTTGAAATGACGATTAAAATTGGTCTGGGTGCTGAAACCACATGCATAGGTAATAGCCTTCACTTCCATAGATGTATCTCGGAGTAGCTTTGCAGCCTGGTTGATACGAGTCTGAATCAAATAGTCGGAAACTCGTTGCCCCGTTACTCGCTTAAATACATGACAAAGAGAGGTGGGAACCAAATTGACATGCTCTGCCAGGGTAGCCAATGTCAGATCCTCCCCATAGTGCTTATGGATATAATCCTGCACTTTCTGGACTCTTGCCAAATTTACTTCGATAGTCGTTTCTACTTGCTTCATAACGACTGCAAAGATAAATAAACTATCTGATAAGCATATCCGTATATGCTTATCAGATGTATAGAATCATAAATCTGTTTGTTCGGAATGATGATTTCAAACAAAACAGGCAGATTTCATCGAATCTGCCTTGCCATATTTTGGAATTCTGAGGGGGTTAATCCTGTGATCGTCTTAAACTGTGTGACAAATGTGGAGCGTGATCCATAGCCCACACTATTACCTACTGCTTCTATCGTATAGTTTCCATAATTGGCAATATCATTAAAGCGCCGGCAAGCCTCTTGGATACGATACTCATTGAGCAGGGCATTAAAGTTCTTACCGATCAGCTCGTTGATAACCTGTGACACATTCTTGTAATTCGAGCCAACCAGATCTGCAAGCTTATTCATATTGAAGTCTTCTGCAAATATCTCATCCGTATTCTCGAAGAGGTTCATAATGCGATCTTGCAACATCGTCTTTTCATCCTCTGCCAACGTGCTATTCTGGTATTTCTGCTTCACCGTATCACCAACCACACCATTCTGGATCATTTCCTTAATGGCTGTCAACTCTCCTTCATAACGGGCTTTGAGCCGCTTCTCCTCATCGGCTGCTGCCAAGATATCCATGTTACGGGCATAGAGCTGCTGATTGGCTTTTGACAACTGACGGTTCTTCCAGATCAGAATACCCATCGCAATGAAAATGAGCAACAGGATAATGAAGCCCGATATAATTAATATGGTACGAACGAGCTGATCATTGTGCTTTATCACCACCTTCTCAACCACATAATTATATCCGCGTACCTTCAAACCAAACTGCTTCAACTCATTAAGCACCTCTTCGCTCTTTACCACGAACTCATAGTCACCTGTGATAGCCTGACCATTGATAACCCCTGGTAAATCACCCCAACGATGACTTTGGAAAGATCCCTGTGAAGTGGAATCCACCTTACTGGTATAAACATAGACGGTATCACCAATCTCCAAATTGTGGAACTTAATACTCGAAATCTCCACAGTTCCCCAATCGCCAATGGCATAGGGACCCTGATAGAGGGTCTCCACCTCATTGGCCTGTATCATCGAGAACCAACATAACGTCAACAAGCAGATAAAAAGACGTTTCATCATCATACTTTGGTTTATTGTTGCAATTCAACGTGCAAAAATAGCAATTTTACTTCAACCAAACCAACATTATTTTGTTTTTATAACATTTAATTTACATCAGCAGATGATACATACCGCCGGCGAGGGGTTTGATGACGCCTTT
>Ga0310695_10007727_pt1 | contig 17055 bp, 12 predicted proteins | sample RumenRJG_04DNA_FD_203882 | JGI IMG/M metagenome (GOLD analysis project Ga0310695, IMG submission 203882) | Bovine rumen microbial communities from Lethbridge, Alberta, Canada - RJG_04 (v2) (version 2) | ecosystem: Host-associated > Mammals > Digestive system > Stomach > Rumen | place: Canada...
GCGTGTAGTTCTCTTGCCGCTCGAGGGATAGGCTTTGCTCGTTGCATTGCGCCCCGTCTAAGCCGTGAGGCGCCCAAACGCATAACTCCTTAAGACCGTTTTCGGGCGAGACGAATGTGAATTGGACTGTCCCCTCCATTCGCTTGGTGGCGGCGTCGAGAACGATTTGCGCCGAATAGGAGATGGGCTCCAACTCATGTTGCCGTGGCGCGGAAGGTGTCGCGTGCCGACAGCCGCAAAGCAGGGTGGACAACAATATGACAAGGCAAAGCATGGCTAAAAATAGGCGTTTCATACGCTATCTTATGAGCAAAAAGCGCACGATATGTTGACGATTGGCGCCAAAATAGGTAAGATAGGGTAGAGGTGATACTATGGAAAAAACTTTGATTTGTATAGGGGGCGGCGACCTCAGAGCCAAATCGACCCTGGGCATTGACGCCTACTGTGCAACGCTGGCCTACCGCCATGCCGAGGGCAAGCGCCCAACGGCATTGTTTGTACCTACCGCGAGCCACGACAGCAAGCCATATTTCAACACCTTTCGCAAGACGTATACCTCGGTATTCGACATAAAGGCCGACCTCGTGCTGACCGTGCGCGGCGGCGAGATGAGCGAGGACGAAATGCAAGCCAAAATAGAGCAAAGCGACCTGATCTACATCGGCGGCGGAGATACGGGCTTTATGTTGGCCGAGTGGCGGCGCACGGGGCTGGGGCGGCGCATCGTGTCGGCCTATAGGCGCGGCGTGCCGATAGCGGGATTGTCGGCCGGCGCTATTTGCTGGTTTGACCGTATGTATACCGATACCCAAATGATAGAAGGCCTGGGCAACGACTATTGTCTGATGGACGGGTGGGGGCTGCTGCATGGCGCTATGACGCCCCACTATAACCTGCGACCCGAGTTTGACCAAGTGGTGCGGCGAGAGGGGATGCGCGCTTTTGCATTGGAGGATAACGTGGCTCTGCACTTCGGCGACGGGCAGATAAAGCGAGTGGTTTCGACCGGAGGCAAAGCCTACGAATTGGACGCAACGCAGCCTCTATTTTGCAAAAAAGAGATTATTGTGCAATAAAACGCGATACAGTTGTAAAAAAGGTTGACTTTGCACGGAAATAGTGCTAACATATCATTGTGATCGGCAACGGTTACGACCAAAAGAGAATTATAATTTCCCCCTTATCATATAATTAGTGAAAAGGCTTGTGTTGATTTTTCCGCAAGCCTTTTTGCTATCTATACGTTGTCGAATATGCGCGCGCAAAGCACCGTCTTGTCGTCGTCTTCGCTGACGAATAGCGCGTCTTCCAATACCAGCCGCGCCAGCGTTTTGGGGTTGGTGGTGGGGTTTTGCTCGGTCATGCGCACCACGCCGTCCACGCCAATGGTCTCGGATATGCCGTCCGAACACATCACGATCATGTCTCCTGCCACGAGGGGCACGCGGCTCACCTTTGGCGTAACGTTTTCGAGAATGCCCAAAGGCAGCGCGCCGCCTTCTACCACTTCTATGCGGTCGGCTCGTCGAATTACGCTTTCGGGCGCGCCGAGTTTGATAAAATCGGCGTATTTATGCCTTAAATCCACCACGCACATATCCAAAGCCTGAAAGCAGTCTTCGTTGCGCACTACCAACAGCTTGTTGATGAGCCCCAAAATAGATTCGTCGTCTATGCCCGCCGTATAAAAACTCTCTACCAGCGCCATGGCCGCGTTGGCGCCACCCGAGGCTTCGATCCCGCTGCCCATACCGTCGCACACGGCCAGCAACGTTTTGTCGGTGGAGAGTGGCAGCACCGAGAACGTGTCGCCCGTGTGTTCGCTGCCTTTTTTGGTGCTGGCGGCCTGTCCGGCGGCCAACCCCAAAGGCGGTGCCGTCACGTAGCATCGGCTCACCCAGCCTGCCGTGTGATTGGTAACGCTTTTGAGTACCATCTTGCCCAAGTGCTTGGCAAGCGTAACGTCGAGGTCGGGCTTGTCTACGTCGGCGGCGCGCACCACCACGATGGCGGTAGCCAGCCCTTTGTCGCGGTAGACGATGCACTCCTTGGCTATGACGTTGTGGTTGGACAAGTCCTCTATGATGCGCTTTTCGGTGGTGGTGTCGTAGGATACCACTTGCTTGACTTCGGCAGCCAGGTCCGTCATCAATCCGCCAAGCCCCGACAATTGCTCGCACATAATGCGTTTGTTGTCGTCTACGCGGTCGCATACCTCTTTGCGCGCGACGTAATCGTCCAAAAGAGCGGCGCAGCGCTCTACGACGCGCCGCGCATAGGGGCAGTTGTCGTCGAAGAAGGCGGGCATTTCCAGTTGGTTGAGGCGCCCCAATTCGATGCCGCGGCTGATAAGGTCGTACATGGCAACCGCGGTGGACGCCGACAAAACGCGTTCGCAATGCGGTCTGTTTTCACATTCTACGCACAGCGTGCGCGACAATTCCTTTGCCAATTTGTTTTTGTTGTTGGCAAGGGGCGGCAGGCTTGCTATGCCACCTTCCAATACCAAACGCATATCCGTCAATACGCTGCTGACTCCGTTGAGTTTGGTGTACAAGTCCAATCGGTTGCGGTTGACCAAATAGCGCACACCCAAGTCGTTGTCCGCTTCTAAGCACTTTTCCCATGTATGGCGCACTTTGGGGGGAACTAAGGCCAATGCAAGCCCACCCAAGGCAAATAGCAGTGTGTTTACGTAGAAATAGTTGTCGTATAATTGCAGTGCCAATCCGCACGCCAAATCGGTGGAGACCAGCACCAACAGGGCAAATATAGGGTGTTTGAGGCGCAACGTGTAGGCCGCTATGCCCCACACCGCCGCCAATGCCAAAAAAGCCAAGTCGCCTGTGGCCGCCCATGCGCCCAGCCCCGACGACACCACCGCAAAAACCCCTTTTTCGCCCAGCATACGCGGTGCCAGCAGGTAGCCGAAACCCAATGCCAAATAGCCGAAGCGCACGTCCCAAACCAAAAGGCGCATCAAGCCCATGGTGAGCGCCGCTATCAGCATACCCACCGACAGTTCTTCTTTGGCGGTGGCGCGGTAACGTATGCCTTTGACAAAAATCATATGACATACCACGCACGAGGCGAGGGCGTAGGTGGTGCCCAATACCAAGCACACGGCGCCGGATACGAGGCGCTCGGGCGAAAGACCGTAGATGAACAGCACGGGCAGTTGACTTATGAACGAGTAGATCAACAAGTGCCACGCTTGCATACGTTTTTTGAGCAAATAGTGTACGTAATACGCCGCGGTGATGATCGCGATGGCGGTGCCCGCAAGCAGTATGGATTGCCAACTGAACTCACCTATGAGCGCGGCGGCCAATAGCATAGGCGCCAAAAGCCATATGTTTTTGCGGCAATAGACGAGACCTACGAATAGCCCTATGCCAAAGGGGCGAATGACGCCGTTTGAGGCCATAGCGGATATGATAAACAATATAAAAAACGCTATATATTGCAGTATTAGACGTGTGTTTTTGTGCGGTTTCATCTGTGTATTATACCGCGATATGACTATCAAACCGCGGCGTTTTTTGGCAGTAATGCACGGGTTTTGGCATATTTTTGTTACAAAAAAGCACGGTTTCCCGTGCCTTTTTGCTATTCGAGCAAGCCGCTGCCGCCCGTATTGCTGTTGCCCTCCGACGCATTCTCTTGCTCATTGTCGGCAAAGTCGAAGTCGCCGTCATAGTTTTCGCCGTAGTGCAAAAATTGGGTGTGGTTGGTCACTTCGTTGTATTCGTTGTCGACTATGCGACCCAACGTGGGGTAGTTGGTCTCCGCATTTTCCTGCCGCACGTCCAAGCCGACGCCTACCGCCATATTGGAAAACTTGTTGTCGTGCACGGCCACCGATTGGTCGGTGGGGCAGATATATACGCCGTAGCGGAAGTTGCCTAAGCTGTTACTCGCGATCTTTACTTTTTTGCTTTGCTTTTCGACCAATACGCCGTATCCGCCCGTCAATTCGCCCGTGGCGGTGGTCGTCACCACGCAGTTGAGCATCTCCAGCGACGCGTTCGATTTGACGTGCACCGCCGCTTGCCCCGCGTCGGGATAATCCGCCAATACCACGCTGAGGTTGGATAGAACGGCCGCTTTGCCTGCCTCTACCGTGATTGCCTTCACTTTGGGATTGTTGACGCCCGTCAACGACAGATTTTTGTTGATAACGACGTCTTCGGCGTAGGTGCCGGCGTCTATCACGATGACGTTGCCGTCTGTCGCCGCCGCTATGGCCGCCGCTACGTTGTCAAAGAGCGTGGTGCCCTCGTTGCCCAATACGGTTCGGCGCAAATTGTCGGCGGGCGTAGCGGTCTGATCTTCGCCGTCGGTGGGCTGTGCGCTGCCACCGGGCGCTTGCCTGTCGCCACCCATACCGTCGGTGTCGGTTGCATTGTTCGCACCGTTGCCGTCGTTGTCGCTGCCGGTGCCTTCACCCACGGCGCCGCCATCTACTATCGCAGAGTCATTACCTGACGTGTTGCCGTCACCGGTAGTGTTGCCGTCCCCTGTGTCGGCGTCGCCGGTGCCGATAGGATCACCGTCCCCAGTAGTGGTTCCATCACCTATGGTATCGTTGCCTCCTGTGGTACTGCCGTCCCCGGTAGTAGTTCCATCACCTATAGTATCGTTGCCTCCTGTGGTACTGCCGTCACCGGTAGCGTTGCCTTCGCCCGTAGTGGCGCCGTTTTCTCCACCCGGCTCCGTTACGTCTGTCCCGCCGTTTGTGTCGCTACCTTCGGGGCGGTCGGGCGCTTTAACCACAATGTCGCCCACGATAATGCGGCACTCGGCATAGTGGTCGTCGTCGATTTTGACGGTGATGGTCGCCACGCCCGACCCTATGGCCGATACCAATCCGCTGTCGTTGACTTGCGCCACGGACGTATCCGAACTGGTGTAGGCGGCGGTGCCCGTGGCACCGTCGGGGCTAAGCGTGTGCGCAAGCGTCAGCGCTGTCCCTTTGGCCATCAGCGCTTCCTGCCAATTGAGGGATATGCCCTCGGCGGCAATGGGTTTGTCTATCTCGTCCTCGGGCGCCTTGTCGTCCGTCTTTTTGTGGCATGCCGCCAAGGCAAAACACATGGCGCATATCAAAATGATGGCCGTGATGCTATATGCAAACTTTTTCATACCTATCCTCCTTGTTCTTTTGGAGTATGACCGATAGGCTGTGCTTTCATACTATGCCCGAGGCAAAAGCAGGCTCTTTTTTGTAAAAAATAGGGATTTTGGCGCAAAACCTACGGCAAAGCATCTATACAAAAGGCAAAAAGTATGGTATAATTTTAATTATTTTGTTAAGAGAGGCATATATGAGTATCGGCAAAGGCAAACACACGTTAGCACAGCGCAAACCTCGCTGGGCCGTAGTTTCGCCTGCCGAAGCGGGGGAGTGCAATCGCTACTTGATGGCGGACGGCGCCGTGCGCTGGCTGGCCGAGGGCGAGACGTTTCCTTTTGTGGGCGTGTTTGCTATGGCGGGGTATCGCAGTCGTTTTACCTTGTACTATATGGTCGACGAGGATGGCTCCTACGATGTGTGCAAGCATTGCGGCTATCCTTTTCTCGGCGGCATGGGGTATGCCTACCGGTACGACGTTTCGCCTCGCCTGTACGTAGAAGGTACGTTGGCGGAAGAGCGCGTCGTATCCGTGGAAACGCGGGGTCGTCTGGATATCGTTGCCCAAAGCGATGGGTGCGAAATACGGCATAGCTACTATCCTGCCGTGCAGTCTATTGGGCTGATCGAGCGCATCACCGTCGTCAACCGCACCGCCTCCACTTTGGATCTGCGCCTCGATTTGCCCCAATGCGGCTTCGTTGCGCGCAAGGGGTTGGCGGTTCCCGTCGCCAGCGGTATGAATTTGGCCGACGAAAAGGGGCGTATGCTCACCGATTTGGACGAAAACGCGTATCGCACGCTTGCCCCCCATGACGAGGCCGCCTATTACGTGGTGTATTGGTCGAAAGTGCGCGCCGAAGACTTGATGGTCGACTGCCGCCTCGAATGGAAAAAGAGAGAAGAACAAATTGCCGACGCATTTTGTAATACGTTGGTGTTGCATACGCCCGAACCGTTGCTCAACCGCGCCTTTGCGCACGCATTGCTTGCCGGGTTTGAGCATTTGGCCGATTCGCCTATCGGCGTTGCCTTGTGGGAGGACGGCGTATGGGTGGAGCGCACCGCCGACATAGTGCCCATCTTGGGCTACTGCGGCGTGCATCGCGCCAAAGCGGCTCTCGCTCATTTCTTTGCCGCCGCAGGCGACCGATCGTATGCGTACTTCGACGTTGAGGGCAAGCCCTCGGGTAGTACGGACGGCATTGTCTATGGCAGAGCGTTGGCACACCGTGCGCTGACTGCGGGCAACGAGCAGACGCTCAAGCACGACTACGCAGTGTTGCGGGGCTTGGTGGAAAGCATACGCAAACAATGCAAAAACGCCATATACGCACGCAAGCCTACCTTATCGGTGCAATGCGATCTATACGAGTTGCTCGTGCTTTCGTCGCGGGTGGCCGCGTGTGTCGAGGAGCCCGAACAGAGCAAAGTGTGGCAAGAGGCGGCCGCTGCCGTGCGGTCGCGCATAGAGACGCAATACGGCGCCGAGGTATGCGGCTACCATACCTATCGCACCAACGGCAAGACATTGTGCGCCGAGGTGGCCAAACCCTTGTGCGTGGGGGTGGACGAGCGTGCCGAGGGCACGGCCAAAGCGTTGGTGAGCGAAATGCTCTTTGACGGTTGGGCGCACGTGCGGCACGACGCCAAGCACAACGACTATAGGGAGGAAGATACCTTTGCCGCCATACTTGGTCTGGCCAAAGCGGGTTATGCCGACGCGGCGGGCGCTATGGCCAAGGTATATGCGACGCAAGTTCTGTACGGCCTATGTTCGCCCTATCCTATGGACGAGTGGAGCAAAAACGGTGCGCAAAGCGCTTTGTCTTCGTGGCGGTTTTGTCAAACCTTGCTGGGCGCTTTGTTGTCGGTGGAGCCGCTATCCACCGATAGGGTCGGCTTATGCTTGCATTTGCCGCGCGAGTGGCGGCATTGCGAGGTGCGCGGCCTTGCTATTGGCGGTAGCGTACTCAATTTGGAATGGAAAGAGGGCAACCTCAAAATAGAGGATATATTCGGCCAAATACTCTATGACGATTTGGCCTTGTGCGGACAGCACGTAGAAGTGGAACTGCCCCACTAACGGCAGAAAGCAAAGGAGAGAAATATGAAACCTGACAACAAATTGTACACCCCGTGGGGGCAATCTATCGACCGCAATCAAGTGCTCTCGGAATATCCGCGCCCCCAGTTGGTGCGTGATTCCTATCTCAATCTCAACGGCGAATGGGAGTATGCCATATTGCCTACGTCCCAGCCTTTTACGGGCTACGAAGGCAAAATATTGGTGCCTTTTTCGCCCGAATGCTTGTTGTCGGGCGTAGAGCGCACCGTTACGCCTACCGATACGCTCTACTATCGCCGCACGTTCGCGTTGCCGGCGGGCTTCCGCAAGGATAGGGTTCTACTGCATTTCGGCGCGGTGGACTATGCTTGCACCGTGTGCGTCAACGGCTTGGAGGCGGGCAGTCACAAAGGCGGGTATTTGCCTTTTACTTTCGACATAACCAAATTGCTGGTGGAGGGCGATAACGAATTGACTTTGGCGGTTACCGACCCCAGCGAAAAGGGACATCAGGCTCGCGGCAAACAGATAACGGGTGGCTCGGGCATTTGGTATTTGCCCATATCGGGCATTTGGCAAACCGTATGGCTCGAGAGCGTGCCCCAAGTGTACGTGGAGAGCGTGCGCCTTACCCCCGATATCGACCGCAACGTGTTGGCGGTGCAAGTCGCTGTCGACGGCGACGTGGACGTGGCGTGGCAGGTAAAGGACGGCGACAACGTGCTGTCCGAGGGCAAAGGGGCCAAACAATTCGAGATCGTGCTCAATCGCTATCAACTGTGGACGCCCGAAAACCCCAAATTGTACGACCTCTACTTGCAGGTAGGCGACGACCGCGTCAAGGCCTATTTCGGTATGCGCAAGTTTTCTATGGGCAAGGATGCCATGGGCGTTACGCGTATGATGCTCAACAACAAGCCCTATTTCCAAAACGGCTTGTTGGACCAAGGCTATTGGTCGGATGGTATGTATACGGCCGCCGCCGACGAAGCGATGGCGTACGATATACAAACGATGAAAGATATGGGCTTCAATATGCTGCGCAAACACATCAAAATAGAGCCTTTGCGTTGGTATTACCATTGCGACCGCTTGGGCATGCTGGTATGGCAGGATATGGTGTCAGGCGGCGCGGGTACCTATAGCCCCTTTACCGTGGGCAGCAATCCCTTTATGGGCTTGTTGTTCAACAACAAACATATCGGACATATGGACGACGGCGAAAAGAACTATCGCAAGTTTAATAGGCAGGACGCCGACGGCAGAGAGGAATTTTACCGCGATATGAAGCAAACGGTAGATTTGCTGTACAACACGGTGTCTTTGTGCTTGTGGGTGCCCTACAACGAGGGCTGGGGGCAATTCGACGCCCTCAAGGCGGTGGATATGTTGCGCGAGTGGGACGCCACGCGCCTTATCGACCATGCCAGCGGCTGGCACGACCAGGGCGGCGGCGACGTCAACAGCTATCACATCTACTTTACGCCCGTTCGTTTTTGCAAGTATTCCAAGGACGACGAGCGCGTGATAGCGCTCACCGAATTCGGCGGCCTTATTTACCAAGAGGCGGGGCATATCCACAACGAATCCACCGTATTCGGCGTCAATATGCCGGGCTATCGCGCTTTCCGCAAAAAGGAAAAATTGCTGGCGGCCATCAAAAAACTGTATCTCGAAACGCTCAAACCCAAAATCGCGCAAGGGTTGTCGGCGTTGGTGTATACGCAGGTGTCCGACGTGCAGGACGAGGTGAACGGTATGCTTACCTACGACCGCCAAGTCGTCAAGGTACCCGTGCAATTTATGCGCGAGATCAACGATCAGATCAAATTGTAATGAAACGTTTTGTCCCTCTGTTGACCATCGTCATTCTGGTGCTGGCGGCTGTATTGCCGTCGGCATTTTGCATGGCGGAGGAGAGCGTTGCGGCGCGGTTTGCCGCGCTTTTGGACGCATTGGAGGGGATGGAAAACTATGCCAACGGACAAGCGCTGGGCTATATAGAGGAGGCCGAAGCCTTGCTCGATGAGCCCGAGGTGCAGCAAGCCTACGACCAAGACGATTTGGACAAAGTGGCAGTGTACCGTCTTTATTACGAGCGCGATTGCTCGTTGGCGGAGTTGGCCGACCGCGTCAGGATAGGGCAACGCGTGCGCTTTGGCGCGGGCGAGGAGCGCACCTATGCTTCGCGCGAATGGGACGAAATAGAGACGAGTTATCAAGCGGCGGTGGAACGTATATGCTCGGCGACGAGCGCAAGCGCCATGCAGGAGGCTGTTTCGTCGGTACTTGCAGAGGCCATGCTGTTGCCTACCTACAGCGAGATATACGACCAATGGTGCGAGCGCTACGATCGCGTGGTCAACCGCGAGATAGGCGCCATCGCCACACGCGTCAACGCATACAGGCGCGAATTGGGCGTGGATGAGACGGAGGCGCCCACCTTTTTGGTGCGCAGTGCCGAGTCGTCCAGCGCCATGTTCGAGGCGTATTTGGCCGCCAACGTAGAGGACGCCGCTTCCATTGCCGAGGCATTCGGCAATGCGCTCGAAGCCACCAGCCTTTTGGGATTATACGCCATAGAGGACGAGATGCGCTCGGTCTGGGCCGATTATCGCGCCGCCACCGCAACCGCCGCATTGCTTACGCCCCAACGCGAGGTGGATCTGTCTGCGGCTATCGACGCCGCCGTGGATACCTTGCGCCGCGCCGTGGCAAATAGCGACTATGTCGCATCGGCTTCGGCTGAAGACCAAGCCTTCTACTATGCCTTGCCCGAAGTGATGCGGCGCGAAATGCAAAACGCCGAGGACGAAGCGGAGGTGGAAGAAATGCTTGCGTTGTATTTGGCACGCATAGAGGCGGACTCGATGGTGCAACCCAAGCAAAAACTCGGCACGTTGGGCATTTTGATGATAGTAACGGCGGCCATATCGGTGCTGTTGTTTGCGGCCTATTTCGTGATGAAGCGAAGGCAACCCCCTCGCAAAAAAGACAAGAACGCCACCGAATTGTTGGCGGAATTGCAGGCGATGGCGGCAGCGAAACAAGGGCAACCGAGCGAAGAACGGGTGCAAGAAGAAAGCGCAGAGGAAGACGCCCGGCAACTGACCCCAAGCGACGACTCCGCTTCGCACGCGGAGGAGCACGCGGAGGAGGCGGATAGCGAGAGCGACCGCCGGGAGGACGTATGAGGCGAGTGGCGGTTTTGGGCGCGGGCGCGTCGGGATATGCTGCCGCCATCAGCGCGGCAAGGCACAAAGGCGTGCAAGTGGTACTTATCAATCGCGAGGAACGCACGGCGCGCAAGGTGCTGGCAAGCGGCAACGGCCGATGCAATTTGGGCAATCGTGCCGTATCTTCGGCCGCATATCAAACGCAAGATAGCAAGCAACTGCAAACCCTGTTGCAAAGGGGCGCGTCGGTGGAACAGTTTTGGCGCGATTTGGGTCTACTGATACAAGAGGACGCAGAGGGTAGACTTTACCCCGCTTCCAACCGCGCGCAGACGGTGCGCGACGCTTTGGTGCTGGAAGCCGAAGCGTTGGGCGTGGAAACCATGGTGGCCACCGTGTCCGCGGTGCGCCGCCAAACGAACTATTATATCGTACATACCGACGTAGGCGACGTGGAGGCCGACGCCGTAGTGGTGGCGTTGGGCAACGTGGCGCAACCCCAGCTCGGCGCAAGCGACTGCGGGCTTTGTATAGCGCGGTCGTTCGGTTTGTCTTTGGCGCCCGCCCGTCCCTCATTGGTGCCTTTGGCTACGGTGGAACACCACCCTTCGCTAAAGGGCTGTAGACAATGGGCGGCGTTGCGCTTGGCAGGCAAAGCCTGCGATAGGCGTGAGCAGGGCGAGGTGCTGTTTGCCGAATATGGCTTGAGCGGTATTGCCGTTATGCAGTTGTCGGCGTTTGCCGAGGCGGGCGATCGCCTGACGTTGGATATGGCGCCGACCCTTACCGCCGAATCGTTGCAGGCTGCGCTCGAAAGGCGCGCCGCTTCCGCCAAATACGCCACGGTGGACAAATTGTTGGTGGGACTATTCGATCGCCCCATTGCCTATGCACTACTCAAAGACGCGGGTATATCCCCCCTCGATCTGCCGTGCTCGGCATTGAGCGGCAGGCAGATAACGCGCCTTGTCGAGGTGTGCAAGGGGTGGCGATTTACGGTGAAAGGACCTCTTGGCTACGATGCGGCGCAAGTGGCCGGCGGCGGCGTGCTGTTGCGCGGGCTGGACCAAAACCTGCAATGCCTACAATCCGCCGGATTGTATTTTGCGGGAGAAGTGCTGGACGTAACGGGTTTGTGCGGCGGCTACAATTTGTATTGGGCATGGCTGTCGGGCATCGTTGCGGGTAACGGCGCGGCCGTGGGCGAGCAATCGGTTGACAAAAAGAGGTCGTAGTGGCATAATTGTTGAGAATGAATGAGAAAAAGACCGTCAAAGTAAACAAATTTGCCGCGTTTATTCGCAAACAACCACCGCAACGGCTCGTTGCGCTGAGTTTTGTCATACTCATTTTCTTGGGTGCGGCTTTGTTGACGTTGCCATCGGCGACGTACGACGGACACGACATCACCTATATGGACGCCTTGTTTATGGCTACAAGCGCTTCTACCACCACGGGCTTGGGCGTAGTCAACGTGATGCAAACTTTCACCACGTTTGGGCGCGCTGTGTTGGCCATCTTGATGCAAATAGGCGGCTTGGGCGTTACGGCCTGGGGCGCGGGCTTGGTGCTTATGATGCGCCGCCGCATCAATCTCAAAGAACGCTTGTTGTTTGCCGAGAGCATGAATATCGGTTCTTCGCGCTATATCGCTCGCTTTGTGGTCAGCGTTTTGTCTACCACCCTCATCTTCGAAGCGATAGGCGCGTTGCTTTGTTTTCTCGTTTTGATGCAATACTATGCCCCGTTGCGCGCTTTGGAATTGAGCGTATTTCATACCATTGCCGCGTTCAACAATGCCGGCATGGATATTTTCGGCGGGCAAAGCATTTTTGAGTTTCGCACCAACGTTTGGTTCAACCTGATCACGGTAGGCATTATGGCCTCGGGCGGTTTGGGCTTTTTGGTGGTGCGCGATCTGTTGGATTCGCGCTTCCGCTGGCGCAAGTTGTCCTTGCACTCCAAGGTGGTGGTGTTGATGGGCGGCATAATGGCCGTGGTCGGTACGCTACTTGTCAAGTTGACGCAGTACAACAACATCAGTTGGCTGGGCGCTTTCTTCCAAGCGGAGGCCGCTCGAATGGCGGGCTTTACCACCTACGACCTGGGGCTATTTAGCAATGCGGCCCTCGTGGTCATGGTGGCATGGATGTTTGTGGGTTGCGCGCCGGGCAGTACGACGGGCGGCATACGCACCACGACGGTTTTCGTTTTGGTACAGCAACTCAAAACGGTGGCCACCAATCGCGAGGGACACGCTTTTCATTACACCATTCCCCAAGAGGCCTACCGCAAGGCGTCTATCGTTACCATATTGTCCTTGGGTCTGTGCTTGTTCGGCACCTTGCTGGTGTGTTGGCTGGAGCCGAGCTTGGCGGTGCGCGACGTCATTTTTGAGAACGTCAGCGCGTTTAGCACCGCGGGCATGAGTACGGGCATCACCACCCAATACGGCACGGCCGCAAGGTTGTGGTTTTGCTTGTTGATGTACATCGGCCGTGTCAGTCCCTTGACGGTGCTGACTATGTGGTATCAAGGCAGCGCCAAACGCACGCATTATCCCGATGGCAATATCACCATCGGTTAGGAGGCATTATGTTTAGAAAGAGAAGAGGACGCGTCGCATATTGCATCATCGGGCTCGAACGCTTTGGCTTGGAGTTGGCCTCCGAGTTGGCCAAGACGGGCGCCGATCTGCTGTTGCTGGATACCGACGCCGACGCCGTTGCCGAAGCACGCGAATTGACGCAGAACGCCTTGATCATTGGCAACATAGATGAAAAAACCTTGTTGGAAGCGGGCGTGCAAAATTGCGACGTGGTGGTGGTAACATTGACCGAACACGTGGACAGTTCGATATTGGCCACGTTGTTGGTGATGAATATGGGCGTGCCCAAGGTGGTGAGCAAGGCCGCCGGCGCCATGCACGGCAAAATATTGGAGAAAATGGGCGCCGAGGTGGTGTTTCCCGAGCACGATATGGCCGTGCGTTTGGCTACCAAACTCAGCAACTCGCACCTTTTGGACGTAGTGTCGCTGTCCGAACAGATCAATATGTCCAAAATGCAGGTGCCCGACAGTTTTGTGGGCAAGTCCATTGTAGAGGTAGATCTGCGCAATACGTTCCACCTCAATATCATAGCCATAGAGACGGTGGCGGGCGTGTTGGATAACATAGAGCCCGGCTATCGTTTTGCCTCGGGTGACATACTGTACGTGGTGGGCAAATTGGACAATCTGGAGTTGTTGGACAAACTCGTAGAGGACAACGGATAGGGGTTGACAAACAGACCGAACTTATTGTATAATAAATCATTGCAAATGCGTGAGCGCTATGCAAAAGACGGAGTAAGTATGTTGGACGAAGTTTTAGAGAGTGTCAAAAATACCGAACGACAGGCGCAAGAGTTGATAGCCGCCGCCGAGACGGAGGCTAATGTCGCCATGCGCGAGCAGCAGGCCAAAACCGAGGCGAATTGGGCCGAATGCAAGCGCCAAGTCAAGGCTCGCCGCGCCGAAACGCTGGCTCGGGCCGAAATGCAGGCCGACGCCGCTGCGACCGATATCGCCAAGCAATATGCCGACCAATGTGCCGCTTTGCACGAAAGCGGGTTGGCGCAAGTGGACGGCTTGGTCAACGATTTGATGGAGATTATTTTCAATGGCAATTGCTGAAATGTCCAAAATGACCATATTGGGCAAAATTGCCGAGCGGGACGGTTTGCTCAACGCCTTGCAACGTACGGGTGCCGTGCAGGTACTGTCGTGTGAGGATAACGAGAACGCCGCTTTTTTGCGGTTGCCCAATACCGACACCGCCAAAGAGAGCGACAGGGTACAGCGCGATTTGGCGTTTTTGGTCGGTCTTATCGGCGACGCGCCCAAGGAGATGCGAGAGGGTATGGCCAAGGATGGCTTTGGCGTAACCCTGGACGAGTTTTACCAAGTGGCAGAGCGACGCGCCCAAGTGGAAGGTGTGCTCGCCGCAGTAGAGAGTTTGGCCGACAGACAAGCGGCCTATCGTGCCGAGGTGGCCAAGTTGACCCAAGAGCGCAAGAGTTACGAGCCATATCTCGTGGTGCCTTGCGCGTTGTCCACCTTTGCGGATACTGCCAAAACGGCGGTATATTTGGGCATTTTGCCCACCGACAAAGTGAATGCCACCATAGCGGCTCTATCGCAGATAGATACGTGCTGCGTGCATCCATACGGCGCCGCCGGTAACGGGGTAGCCATAGGCGTAGTTGCGTTTTATACCCACCGCGCCGAGGTGGACGAGACGTTGGCGCTTGCCGGCTTCCAGCGTTGTCCTTTCCGCGATGAAACCACGGCGGAGGCGCATATTGCAGCCTTGGACGAGTCGATAGCCGACTGCTTGGCCAAGCAAAACGCATTGGTGCAAGAGGCGTGCCAAATGAAAGAAGACGTGCGCCTACTCAAGTTGTACGACGATTATTTGGGCTTTGTCAAAGAGAAAGAGTCGGCAAGCGAAGGTATGCTTTCGACCCAATCCACTTTTGTGATGCAGGCTTACGTGCCCACCGAGGCGGTGGAGCGCGTTGCAGAGGCCGCGCAAAAGGCGACCGAAGCCGTTTTTGTGGAGGCCGAGCCGGTGCCTCGCACCGAGACCGCGCCCGTGTTGATGAAAAACAACAAAGTGGTACAGAATTTCGAGGCTATTACCAATATGTATAGCGCGCCCGCGTATGGCGCGCTCGATCCCAACCCCGTCATGAGCTTTTTCTTCTCCCTGTTTATGGGCGTCATCATGGCGGACGCCGTCTACGGTTTGTTGATGCTGGTGGGCGGTTTGGTGATAGCGTCCAAGCGCCGCCCCGGCACTTCGCTGTATCGCATGGCCAATGTGTTTGCACTGGGCGGTATTTTCGCCATGTGTTTCGGCGTGCTTTTCGACAGCTTCTTCGGTTTCGATTTGCTGCGCACGGTGTTGGGCGATAAGCCTTTCAATATAGGGTTCTATTCGGGAACGTACGGTGGCTTTTATGCCAAGTATCTGGACGCCATCGAGGCGCCTACCACCATTATGGGTATCACCGTGCCCTCCATTTTGTTGTGGTGCTTGGGGTTGGGCGTTGTGCAAATTGCGGTCAGCTTGTTCCTCAAAGCGGTGCAACACTTCCGTCGAGGGCAGTATTTGGACGGCATCTTCGGCGGCATCGTGTGGGGTCTTGGTATGCTATCCTTTGCGGTGTGGGTGTTTGCCATGGCTTCCGACCGTGTGACTTTCGACAATATCGCCATGTACGTTACGCTGGGCTTTATCGGCCTCGGCATTCTCACGTCGGGCATTACCGCCAAAGGGTTTGGCAAGATCACCAAAATCGGCGGCGCGGCCTATGGCCTTATCAATTATATGTCGGATATTTTGAGCTACGCGCGTCTGTACGGCTTGATGTTGTCGGGTGCGCAAATCGCCGCTATATTTACCAAAACTTTGGCTATCGAGACCCTGTTCCCCAAGGGCGCCATCGGCGTCATCTTTGGCGTAGTCATCATTTTGGTCGGCAACTTGTTCAATATAGCTATGAGCCTTTTGGGCGCATATATCCACGATTCGCGTCTGCAATACGTTGAGTTCTTCGGGCGCTTCTTCGAGGGAGAGGGCGAACTGTTTACGCCCATCGGCAGTACGCACGAGCATATCTATTTTGCCGCCGAAAGCGAGCGGAAATAGAGTGCACTCGGGCGGATAAAGAAAAATACCGCAATAGCGGATAAATATTGGAGGAAAACAATATGGATGGAAAAGCGATTGGTGCAATCGGTATCGCGCTGTGTATGATTTTGTGCGGCGTGGGTAGTGCTTACGGCTTGTACAAGACCGGTGCCGCTTCGGCGGGTGTGTTGGCGGAGGACGGCAAGAAATTCTCCAAAATCATCGTCTTGTCCTTGTTGCCTGCTACGCAAGGTATCTACGGTTTCGTTTTGGCGGTCATGAAGATCTCCGCTTTGGCCGGCTTGGTAGGTGCCGAGGGCGTTACGGGCGGTTGGGCGCTATTCGGTGCAACCGTAGCCATGGGCTTCAGCGGCTTGGCGTCGGGTGCTTTGCAAGGAAAAGCGGCCGCGGCCTGTATTTGTGCGGTCGGCAAAAACAGCGCCGGCAGCGGTAAATACGTGCTGTTCCCCGCTATGATCGAGTTCTACGCGATCTTGGCGTTGGTGTTGGGTATCATGTTGAAATAATGGAACAAGGCAAGCAGGAATTGTTGAATGCGATCTTGGCCGAAGCCGAGAGTCGCGCCGAGCAAATTCGAGCCGAGGCCGTTCTTGCCGCAAGCGAGGCAACCGACAAAGCCAATGCGGAAATGAAGCGCTTTGCCGACGCCCAAGCACGCGCAGACGACGCGGACGCCGCCGATATGGTGGCGCGTCGCAAGGTGTCCGCCGGTATGGATGGCAAAAAAGCTTTGCTCGCCGAAAAACGCGCGCTGCTGTCTTTGGTGAAGTCGAGGCTCGTCGAGCGTTTGTACGCCTTGGAGCACAAGGACTATTTGCACTTGGTCGATATCATGTTGAAAACGTATGCCGCCGAGGGCGACGAGGTATGTATCGCCAAGGATTGCGCCATTACCTATGGGGACGTGCAGTCTTTGGACGTTTGCCGCGCCCTCGCGCTTAAGGTAGTCTACGATCCTTCGGTCAAGAGCGGCGTG
>Ga0310695_10007729_pt1 | contig 17054 bp, 1 predicted proteins | sample RumenRJG_04DNA_FD_203882 | JGI IMG/M metagenome (GOLD analysis project Ga0310695, IMG submission 203882) | Bovine rumen microbial communities from Lethbridge, Alberta, Canada - RJG_04 (v2) (version 2) | ecosystem: Host-associated > Mammals > Digestive system > Stomach > Rumen | place: Canada...
GGGGGGGGCGGGGGCTGGCGGCCCCCCCCCCCCCCCCACACCCCCAACCCCCCAACCCCCAATCCCCAATCCCCATTTCTATTTTATTATAATTTAAATGAAGTTTTTCTTTAATTTAAATAATTATTACTTAAGTATTTAATTATAATATTATTATTTAGAATATATTTTTTTTTCCTTTTTTCTGCTTTTTAGGTTTTTTACTTTCTTGGATTTTATTGTCTTCAATTTCTTTTTTTTCAACTTCTTTTTTAACATTTTCACCCAATAAATCGCTATCTCCACCTAGTATTTCATATAAATTTAAAACTTCACCAACCTTAATATCTAAATCTTGTAATGCAGTTATTTCTTCATTAAATTTCTCATTTGTATATATTTCCTTATTCCAACAATCTTCTTTATATAATAAAATATTAAATAATTCTAAATTAGCTCCTATCTCATGATCTTCTCTTATTCCTAAAAGACTTCTTGATATAAATTTACGAATTGTTGTACATATTTCTAATTTATTTAATAAGAAATTAGGATTTTTTTTAAAATAATTTTCTATTTTATTCTTCTTTTCATCATTAATTTGTCCATTATAATTAGGGTCAATATTTTTCTTAAATTCTTTAAAACAAAGAAGTTCAAAATATTCATAAACTGAAATAATTTGGCTTATTGAAAAATGATTCTTAAATAAATTTTTTGTATCATCAGGTATTTTAAAATAATATGGAAACTCATTAATAGTTTCAATGATCAAAGTATTTTTATCTTGAATTTGAAGTTCATTATAAAAAGTTATCATTAATTGAATAGAAAATAATATCTTTTTAATTGCATCAGTTGAATATTGTTCACCTCTAAAATCATATAATATTTTTTCTTCCTCTTTATTTAATCTCTTTTGCGGATATTTATTTATAAAAATTGATAAAATCGAAGAATTTTGATTTCTAAATCCTTCATATTCATAAATAACAAAATCTAATTTTTTGCTAAACTTTTTTTTTCCTGGTAGTAATAAATATTCTAATTGTTCCTCTATTTCTTCTAAATTAAATGTAATTTTATCTTTTTTTGAATAATCAAATTCAAAATTCTCATTAAAAGAATCTTTATATGAATAAAACAAAACCATTTCTAAAAATGAATTATAATTTTCTGTTGTTATGTCAAAAGAAAGAATATTATATTTATTTGCTTTTTGAGGGTTAATTTCCTGGTTAATTTTTTCCTTGAGATATTCTAATTTTTCAATACCAATGTTATTTTTATTATTTTTTGGAATGTTATCAATTATATTATTTAAAAAATTATTTTGAAAATGCAAATATTTTTCATAAAGCCCAGCAAGTTGCATTCCATAACTTTTTACTCCATTATCAATTAAGAAATTTGACAAAGGATCTTCTCTTGTAAATTGTTTTAATGGAAAAGTAAAATTATGGCATCCATATTGAGTCGCAATCTCATATAATTTATGCTCATTAAAAGCTTTTAAAAATTCATTAAATAAATTTTCTGGAATTTCTTTTCCAATATCATCACTGATTTTCCTAATTCTGGCTTCCTCTCTTGAAATCGCATTAGAATAATGCTCAATTGTATAATTGACGAAATTATTAATTGAACTAATAGTTTGTAAATATTCAATATCCTTTTTATCTGTATTCAAATAGCTGCATAAAACTGGATATTTTTTTTCTGCATTTTTAATTAATTGCATTTTATCTTTAATATCTTCTTCATTGACAAGTGGAATTGATAAAAATTCATAATAATAAGGATATTTATTTTCAACATTTTCAAATATGCTCTCTCTTTCTAATATAATATATTCAATTTCTAATTTATTTGATTTTATATTATCTATATTTTCTAAATAATTTTTTGAATTATTTTCATAATCAATAATAGACTGATTTATAAAAGAATCAATATCTTTTTCAAATTTATTTCTTTTTTCAGGTGTTGACATATCATCTGAATTTTTTATAAAGGCAAACAAACGTTCAATTATTGTATTAATAAAGATTTGAATACTATTTATATTTTTTTCTTTAAGTTGCTTTTTCAGGAACATCCAATTTAAATTCAAAATTTCTATAATATTTTTTTCATCAGAAATACCTTTTTTCCTATTATTTAATAATATAGCCCTATAATCATTATAAGAATATATTGAAGAATTTGGTCCTTTATATGGCTTTTCTTCAATTGGGATATAATTATTTTTATTTATATCTTCTAATGTTAAATAGCCACATTTCAAACCAAAATAAATATTTGAATAGATAATAAAATTCAGCAATCTAAAAGTAATTTGACTACTAATATTTCTAATAGACTTTGTTTCTTTAATAAAATATAAATAACTTTGTTCTCTTATTCCTTTATAATCTTTATTATTTTTTTTAATCATCTCCTCTTCAAAATCTTTAAATATTTTGTAAGGGTATCCATTTTCAAATTTTTCTCCATATTTCCTTTTAATATCAGGTCTTTCATGGACATCATTTTTATTCTTTTCATCAGGATATATTCTCATTATTTTATAAACACCATTATCTTCTGGCCTTTTTATTAATATTTCTTTTGTTCCTCCAATTTTCTTTGAGCAATTAGCGCAAAAGGATATATCAGTTGGTACCCCGCATGGTTGTTGAAAATAGTATTCTCCACAGTCGCAAATATAATATCCGCATGAATATCCATTTTTATGAGGTTGTGATATAGGCTTTTTCATATTTAAATAAGATTCAATCCATAAATCACAAAATAAATCTGCTCCTGGTATATATGCATTATTTAAATTTTGTACCATATTTTCATTTATCATTTTTGAATAAATTGAATTATTATTTGCTAAAGAACATAAAATTGAAAATTTATAAGCATATAATAGTATTTCAAAATAATTTGTTTCTTGGATGATTTTAGACATTTTATTTTTATATTCTTTTTCATTGAAAAATAAATTTATTAGATTTTTTGTTGGTTTAGTGTACTTGGAATTTTGATTAATTAGATCATTGAAACTTTTCATTGATTTTAAATTCCTGCATCGTTCTTGACCTTCTTCTGTTTTTAGTGTACTTAAATATTCATTGATGAATATATCAATATTACATATAAATTCTCTTTCTGATAATAACCTTTTTTCAAATCCTGATAAAATCATAAATTGTTTTTCGTTTAATAAGTCTTGCAATTCGTATCCTCCAAAAAATAAATATTCTAGACTTCCTTGTATTTCTTCATCGGATTCTTTTTCAAATTTCCAATCTTCAAATAAATCTTTTAAAGCGTATTCTTCGCTCCATTTTTTTATATTTAAAAATAGTGTTCTTTCAATAATATATTTTTTTAATTCCTTCAGTATAAATAATTTTAAAGTTTTCTTTATTTCTGTTTGTCCTTCCTTTAAAAAATTTATAATTTTAACTCTGCATTCCGATACTAAATTTTTTTGAGTATAAGTATAAAAAACAAATTTTTCCAAGAAAAATTCACTGAATACTATACAAAATATTTTTTTTATATTCTTATTAACAATCTTTTTTTTAGAATTTCTTATATCAATTAATGAATTATGAGCATAAATAAAATATTTAGTTGAATTATCACCTATATAATTATTAATTTCTTCTAATATTTTATTTTGGTTATTTTCAATTTGTTTATTAAGCTCTTCATAATATTGAAATATTTTAAATTTAAAAATATATTTTATATTTTCTGATAAAATTTTATTATCAATTTTTTCGTCAATTTTTTTAATCAAAATATAATTATTATTCCCTTCTACTAAAGTAGAAAATGGATTTTTCGAATCATCGTTAGCAAGATCTAAGGATTCTGGAGTAAATGAAAATGCATCTAAAATATGAATGAAAAATTCATTAGATATTTTTAATAGCTTATTATCTGATAAGATTATATCACATAAAGTTTGTCTGCAATTTACATCTGTGATCTCTTTATATTTAGATATTAAAATTTTCATAATTGTTTTTGCTTTTTCTTCACATTCTGGCAATTGTTCCAATAATAAATTTATCTGCTTTTTAATTTCTTCTGATACTTGATCATTCTTTTTTTCTAAAACCAATTTCCTCTCATTTTTGATATATTTAATATACAAATCTGTTTCTTCTTTTTTATAAACTTGTTTATCATTAAATAGTTTTATAGAAATAAACAAAGTTTTAAATCTATAAAAATCTTTTGATTTAAGTGATAAATTAGAATTATATAATTCACCATTTTGAACTATTTCAGAAAATATATTCATTAATTTCAAAATTTCAGGGCCATTTAAACTTTCAACAATTTCTATTAAATTGAAAAAAAATGAATCTAATATTAATAAAAATGGTTTATCAACTAATTTTTTATGTTTTGGATGATGAGGAGAAATTATATATTCCACCTCTTTTGTTTCTATTTTCTTTTTAACATTCTCAAGAATATTTTTAAAATCTTTTTTGATTAATTGAAAATTTTTTAATAAAAATATTAATTCGTCTTTATAAATATGAACCCATAAAATACTCTTAGAATAAAAATCCAAAGAATTTAATCCACCTTTTTCTCCAAATCTTAAAGAGAGTAAATAAATTAATATATCATAATAAATTTCTTCTTCGCTTTGAATTAATGATGTTATTACCTGAGAAAAATAATCCTTAAAGAATAATTCTAATAATTTTTCTTTTTCTTTTTTATCAAATGTTTTAATTGTTTTAATAAAATTATCTTTTTCTATTTGAAATTTTATATAATTAATTACTTCATTTTTTGGAACAAAGAATTCATTTATATCACTTTTGACTTGAGAATATTTTTTGTCATTTATATTGCTATTTTCATCTGAAAAAAATTCATTTATTAAATTCTTCTTTTCTTCTATTTCGTCTTTATCATCATTATCTTCATCAATCTGAATAATATCTCCTGCTTCATTACAATCCCTTATTTGGCTTTCTTCTTCAGAATATTTTCTTATTAAATGATGTGTATCACTTTCAATTACTTTTTTAATAAATTCAATTGATTTCATAGAAGGTAAATTTAGTTTAGTCCATATTTTTATTTTATTTGATTGTAAATTATCATTTATTTCCTTTGAAAAATCAAAAGTATTCAATAGATTTTCCCAAATTTTATATGCGCATTCTATCGATTCTTTTGAAAGAGAAGTTAAAATTGATAATTTTTCCGCATTTACTATGAATTTATTCAAATATTTTAAAAATAGTAGCTTTAATTCATTAGAAACAATAGAAATAAAATCTAAATCACTTTCAAAGGAATTATTTTCGAAAATAGAATCATAAAAATTGTATTTGTTTTCTTTTTTGATCTCATTATTATCTTTAACAATTTCTTTGTTTTTTTGATCTATCTCTATTTCATCTATAATTCTTCCAATTATTTTATTAATGATATTTTCATTATTCAAAATATAATTTATAATGTTATCTATGTGATTTTTTTTTTCAATTGTATTATCCTGTAATTGATATTCAATTTTTTGGAAGCAGTAGAATAATTCTTCATTAAATAGTTCGTGAACATTAATTAATTTAGTATTTGCATATAACTCTTTTATACTTTGATTAATAATATTACTAATTAGTATATCTTTTCCAAATAAATTATCTATGAATGTCTGTTCATAACCTGATAAATTTGGAGTAAAAATATCTAAATTATAAGGTTCTTTTTTTCTTTGAAGATGAATTAATATAATAAATATTTTTTTTCTTTGATTTTCTGAATTTTTTTCTTTTTTCATTCTTTCTAAAAAAGTTAATACAAATTCTAAATTTGATGAATCACTTTCTTCAAAATTAATTATCATTAATTTATTTTCAGAATCATAAAAATCTGATATTTCTATTTCTAATTGTCTCTCTGTTTTTATTAAATTAATATAAATATATTTAATATTTACTCCATTGATTTTTCCTATTAGTTCATTTTCAACTTCAAAATAAAATTTAGTTGATCTAACAGTTGGCGTGAATGTGTAAATTATATTAATTTGTGTTATAGTTTTTTTCAATAAAATTTCTAGACTAGAATGAACAGAATTCGAATAAAATTTATTTATTTTTTTCACTTCTTCATTGTATGTATCAGTTCTAAAATAATTTATATAAGCTATTAGTTCTTGAGAAAAAGTTTTGGATAATTTTTTGAAAATGTGTTCAAAAATTTCATCTTCATTCAATATTTCTTTATTTTCCGATTTAATAATATATTCAGATATCAAAGATTTAATTTCTTCTTCATAAAAATTTATTAATTCATTTTCGAAATTATATTTTATATTTATATTTCCATTTTTCTTTTTGAATAACTTTTTATATTTCATTATTTTTTCTGCAACTTTTTTTCCATTTGCATTTAAAATATTGTCAAAAGAAGCATAATATTTTTCAAATCTATTTAAAAATGGAGGGTCTTGTTCTTTAACCATTTCTTCTCTTATTAAAACAATAATTTTTAAACCATCATTTACATAAGAAGAGTTAGACACCTCTCCAAGAGATATTTCGGCAAATTTCTTATTTTTAATATAAGAGAATCTTTGATTAAATAAATCATATAAGGAAGAATATGTAGTTGACAAATTTTTTAATACCAAAATTATATCATGCTCTAAATAAAATTTAATTTTATTTATAGACTTAGCTGAATAGGCTTCATTATATATATCATCCTCAAACAGACTTCCTAAATAGTAAATAATTTTATTGTCTTCTTTTATATTTTTTAATATATTTAAAACTAAATACTGGTTCAAATTTGATTTCATAATTAATAATAAATATCTACTATCATCACTTTCCAGATTATTTTTTATGCACTCAACTAAACCAAAATCAGGGATATCTTTGGCTTGTGCATATATATCTTTAAATTTATTTTTTATTTCATCTGATGAAGAATTTTTACCATCTCTAATTATTCCATTATAATTGGATTCAATAGCAAATAAGGCCGATTTTAATTTATTTTTTTCATCACAAAGTTTTTCTGATGAATTTTCCAAAATTTTTTTAGTTACGGTTTTTATTAAATTATAAAAATCCCTTGCTCCATGGAAAAATATTTGTTCTGAAGAAGAAGCTTTTAATTCATTATTATATTCATATATTATTGAAACTAAATCATCTAATAATTTTTTATAAGTAATAGAAAAAGTTTTATCATAAATATCAGTTATTTTATAAGCTGTTTCTTTCAATTGATTCAAATCTGAAATAGGATTTAATACATTCAAAAATATACCTCTATTCATCTTAGCTGCATCTAATTGCCAATTTGATATTCCAACGAAAGCAGTTTTTTTCTCTATGTTTTGATTTTGGTATTCTAATTCTAAATATGTATGTAAAGCTTTCAAAGGATTTGAAGGAGATAACTCGCAAAGTCCAATTTCATCAATATAAATACAAACTATAATACCTTTATCATTATTTTGTTTTTCTTTTAAATTTTTTTTGCATTCAGAAATTGAATCAGAATTTGCATTTTTCTTTGTTTTATTTTTATTTTTATCCAAGTAGTCCTTCAATTTTTTTTTTCCATCTTCAAAAGTATCAATAATCCCTTTTGAAGTACTAGTTAATGAACCTTGATATGAAGTAACTATTAGCTGAGGATATTCTTTCCAAAATTTTGATTTTGAAAGATTTCCTTTCATTTCTTTTTTCAATAAATTAAAGCACAATGTTTTAGAGCAGCCTGGAGGTCCAACTAAAAATACAGCAATTCTTGTAAGAATTCCAATAAAACAAACAAATAAATTTAATTTAAGAGATTCATTTGGAGCAATTCCTTTTTCCAATTTTATATTAGATAATATTATCTTTTATAAAAAATTTTTAAAATGTAATAAAGCTATACATCTCTTTGGAGACTTAAAATAAAAAATATTTAAAATTCTTTTTATTTCGAAGAAAACCTTTATTTCATTAATTATATTAATTCATCTTTCAATTGATTTGGATATCCTAAAAAATCTAAACCAAATAAATTATTCATTTTTTTCCTAAATTCTAATTTTATATTTTCTCTAGTTAATCTAATATAAAAACAAATATATATTGCTGTGGAAATTGAAAATTTATGACCTAGCATTTCATTTTTATCTGAATAAAATTCATAGTTATTTTCATCGATTTCCCTTTCTTTTGGGCTTTTTTGTGAATATAAATCACTAAGTTGACATTTTCTTTTAAAATCTTTTATTAAAAATTTATAAATGGTCATGAATTTTCTTGTTTCTCTCATACTAACCGATTCATTCCCCATATTTTTTCTAACATCAGATTGTGCAACAATAAATGAATTAATCATAATTTTTTTTATTTCATTAGAAATTTTTTTATCTTCTATAAATTCATCTACTTCTGATTCTACAATTCCAGTGATATATTTTTTTTCGTTATCTTCAGTCAAACTTCCAAAATTAAATATGTAATATAATTGTGTAAAGGTTAAAGGATTCACTGTATATACCAAATCTTTTTTGGATATTGGAGAATCTTTCTTGATTAAAGCAGTAGATTCATATTCTCCAAATTCAGCTTTTCTTTTTTTAAGTTTTCTATAAGGATTACATGCTCCAACAAACCTAACATTTTTTTTTATCTCAACACCTTGACATCTTCTTGAGCACATTATTTCAGTTAGTAATCCCAAAGAATTGCAAGTGTTAAATTCATCGAAAAATACTATTATTTCACCATTTTTTTTTTTGCTTTTATCAATATTTTTTTCATCTTTATTTTTTTCATTTTCATGAAGAATAGTATCTTTATTATCTGTTAGATTTGATACAACCGTAAAAGAGGAAGAATCTTCATCATTATTATATTTATATAATTGGTCAACATCTCCTTCAAATTCATCATATCCAATTGATCCATCCAATAAATTATTTTTGCTTAAAAATTGTACAATTTCATTATCTGTAATTCCTGCATGAATATTGAAAGGTATTATTTCATAATTATTTATTAAAGCTACTGCATTTATTAAACTTGTCTTTCCGCAACCTGTTTCTCCCATTAGTAATACAGGAATTCCAGCTCTTAATCTAAGTAATATTTGCACCATTTTGAAAAAATTGTCTTCATTAAAAACATATGAACCTAATTTTTTTTTAATTGCCTGAATATTTTCCTTACTATCAATTATTGCTTTTATAATCTCTAAATATTCCTCATTTTTTTCCATTTTAGTAAAATCTGGAAGGCTTAAATGAATATTTTTATCATCTCCAAATTTTGCTCCTGAATTCAATAATTTTTCAAATTTTTTATAAATATTTGAATTCTTTGGTGCACAGGTAATAATAGTTAAACTCTGACCATCATTATTAACAAAAATAAAACCTTTATCATTAAGCTCTTGAAAAGTTATATTTTTATTTACTTCCCCTAGTTTATCAGAAGCTTTTTTAGTATCTTTTTCTTCATCATATTGAATATCATTATAATCATTATTATTTATAGAAGAAATCTGCTCAGAAACAATTTTATCAAATGCACCTATTGTAAAAAAATTAGTTAAATCTAAAAATGCTTGAATAATATCAGATCTTATATCTCTAGAAAGCCTATTGCAATAAAGATTTTCAACCATTAAATAACAATTTATAGAAAATCTTCTTAGCTGATCGGCTAATACTTTAATATAAATATAAATTTGATGATAACTTTTGTGCTCCTTTTTAAAATGAGACTCTAATAAAGTATGGCATTCTTTTTCATCTATATATTTAGCGTTAATGTAATAGTCATATCCTAATTTTTCCTTAGATTTTTCAATTAAATTATAAAAAAATATATTTTTTCTTGACATTTCTTTTAAATTTTTCAAATAATTACAAACAAGTTGAATATCTGATTTATATAAATAATTATGATTTAATTTTTCATTTTCATAATTTGGATTATTTTTATTTTCTTGATCTTTTTTCATATCCTCATAATCCTTAAAACAATTCTTATCTTCTTGCAATTTAAATTCTTCAAGTTTATTTATATTATGAATTTTAAATTCATGAAGTAATTTATATTTTTCCATTAATTTTATAAATCCATTTTGAATTTCAATAAAGATTATAACATTATCCTCATAACAAAATATATTTTCGTTGTTTGAATAAAATTTTTGTATCAAGAAAGAAAAAATAAAATCTTCCAAAAGTTCAATTTGCTTTGTGTCAGAAACATCTAAATGTAATCCATATTTAATATTTTTTTCAACAAGATTTAATTCTTTTAATCTTCTCATTATAGTTTTTCTTCTCATTTCTCCGCCAATAGGAAATGATATATATTTTAATCCTTTTTCAACACATTTTCTTTTGATATAAAATGTTTTACCATAACCAGCAACATCTGATTTTACTACTTCTATATTTTTATAGTAATTTTCATTTTCTATTTTTGTTGCTGTATTAATTTCATTTTGATTTTGATTTATCATTCTTGAATCTTCCTTTGGTTCTTCTGCTGATTGACAAATTTTTAATAATTCTTTTCCAATTTCTGATTTTCCAATGTCATTGAATAAAAATAAAATAAATGAATTTATGCTTTTTTCATTTTTATGCATATCTTCGAGAATACTTTCAATTTCATAGATAATATCTAAATTTAACTTATCTGGCTTTGCAATAATAAAAAGAGAATGATAAGGACAATATTTTGCCAAATATAAAAAAGATATAAATTCTTCTAATGTTGTTTCTTCATTGCAAAGCATTAACATGAATCTTGGTGGATCATTGCCTACAAAGCAATAATAAAATTTAAGAATATATTTATATATGTTTTGGCCAGCATTAAAAATATATAATCCTTTGTTTTTTTCATATTTTTCTTTAATTAGTGATTTTTCAAAAATGTCTCTTTCATTAATACCATTAATTAACATAATTTCATTTAAATATTTCTCAACATTTTTATACATATCGTCCATTAATGTTTTCAATTCTTTCTCATTTCCTTGCTTCATTATTGGATTGGTATTTGACTTTTTTATAAAATTAATTATAATATTAGTTTTATTATTTTTTGTATTTTTATTTATTTTTAATATATCTGAAGAAGTATAATCAGCTGGATTTATTTTTAAATCAATATCTTCACTTTTCAAATTTCTAATTGCTTTATTATTAATGTAATCATTTTCATCATTTAATTTGAATTCTTTTGAATAAGATAAGCCTGATTGATAAACAAAATTGGATGGATCTTTATCAAACTTATTCCCTATTATATAATGAATTAAATTTCTTACTTCATTTTTTATTTTTGAATTTCCTCTCTTAGTTTTTAAATAATTATTAAACATAGTTAATTGTTGACCATAAAAAAATTTTAAAAATTTCGTTTGTTTATAGGCTTCTATTTGAGAATCACTTATTTTTCCCAATAATTTTTTTAAAGATATTTTTTCTTCAGATAAACTTTTTGTTTGGTCCAATTCAATATTCATATTTTTGCATGTTGCTTCTCCTTTTTTTATATTAATTCTATAATAAAATTCTTCAGGAAAACCTTTATATATTATTTTATCAATTATAATTAATATTTCTTTCAAATTTTCAATTAAATCTATAAATTCATTTAATAGTTTATTTTCATCTTCTTTTTCTTTATTTTGACTAAGCGATGCCAATTGCTGTAAGACTATTAATTCCTTTAAATATTTTTCCTTTGTTTGGTCTTGATAAATACACCTACAATTATATCTTGAATCAAAAGCATAAATATTTTTAGAATAATTTTCATTATCATCATATATTTCAATTGTTGATTCATTTATTATATTTCTTATATCTTCTTTACTTGATTCAAATCCTTTTTTATTTTCAAATAATAATAAAAGTTTTGGTTTATTTTGAGAACATTTTTTTAAAATTAATTTAAATTCCTCTTGTGTTTTCCCATTCAATTTTTCATTGATTTCAATTGATATCATTTTCATGAATTCAACATCTGTTATTTGATTTTTTTTTATTTCATTATTAGAGTTAGTTGTATCTTTATTATTTTCTTCTTGTTCAACTATAAGGCCAACCTTTTCTTTTAAGGAATTAATTATTGCCAAAATGAATTGATAATCATTAATATCATTTATATCTAGAGAACTTCCAGATAACGAATTAGTAATATCTCTTAAATCATTTATCGTTAAATCAAATAAAAATGTTAATAATGAATTTTCTTGAAATTTATTAACCAAGAATAAAACTATATCCATTGGAATGATTTTAAAATTTAATTTATTATCGATTGATTCAAAATTAAAGATATTATCATTAAGTTTTTTATTTTCTTCATCTAATTTATTTTCATTAAAATCTTTCTCCAAAATATTTAATTCAACAATTTTATTTTTTAAATCATTTATTTTTTCAAAAAATGTTGTTTTGGTTAAGTTAAATTGATTTATAATTGCTATGAGATTATTTAATGTATTAATTAGTTTTAAATATTTGTATTTATATATTAAATATTTTTCTATAATTAAATCAATATTTGTCATTTTAAAATATTTCTCCATAATACTTATTTCATTTTTTAACTCATTTTCATTTTCGAATAAAAATAGAAATTCTTCAAAAATACTCTTATCTATGTCTTTAATAGAAGATAAAGAAAAAATTTTTCTCATTTCATTAATTCTATTTTCTAAATAACTTATTTTCTCAATTTCTTTATCTACTTTATTTTCTAGTTCAGTAATGAATATTGCACTAACTTTTAAAGTTTTTATTTCCTTATATTTTATCGATCTTTCAAATAATCGTTCCAATTTTTCAAAGAAATTTTTTTCTTTTATGGATTCAATAAATTTATTCAAAGGATTTTTTATTTCATTTATTTTCATTGCTATTTTATATTTTAATTTTGAATTTTCTGAAGAAGGAAATAAATCTAAATATTTTTGACATGCTTCTAACTTTGTTTTAATATCTAATATATTATTAAATTTAGATTCAATCTCTTTAAAGAAATTATTTTTTTTTTCTTCAGTGAAATCAAAATATTTTATTTTTTCATTAAATTCAGATGTCTTAACTAAATCTTTTAAAGTTATTAGTTGAAGAAAAGTAATTTCATTCTTATCAAATGATGATAAAAATTCATCAAAATTTTTGGTAGAATTTTTATAAAAATTTTTGTATCTAAATTCCTTTTTTTGATTTAAATAATTAAAAATTCTGAAAATTCCTGATATTTCTTTTGTATTTTTATAAAAATAATCAATTTCAATTATTTGATCATCAAAATATTCTAATAAAAATGAATAAGTATTATCAAGTTGCAAAGAATAATATTTTTCTTCAAATGCTCTAGTGGTATAAAAATTAGAAATTATTTTTTTTTGCTCATCGTTTAGATCTTTTTTTTTTAAAATCTTCTCATATATATTTATTATATATTCTTCTGTTTCTATTTCATTTATTTTTTTTAGAAATTCCAAAGATTTCTCTTCATTATTCTTATTAATTAGCAAAAATACATAAAAAAATGAAAGAACATTTTGTTTGTCGTAATTTTTTTCAGAATTAAATAATTTCCAAAATTTGTTTATATGAGCATTAATATCTTTGTCTTCAAAATTACAAATACCAAAAATTGTTATTATTTTTATAAAATCTCTGAGATTTTTAATTTTTTGGAAATATATTAAATATATTTTAATCCTTTTGCCATTATTATAAATTTCAAAATGTTTTTTTAAAATTTCATTTAATTGTTTTAATTCAGGATCTGATAAATTTTCTAAATCCATATTTGTAGCACAAAGTTTCAATATTTCATCAGTGATTTTTTGCTTTTTTAATATATTGATTAATGTATTATTATCTTTGCAATATTTTATAGTATCTATTTCTAAGTCATTTATTATTTCTAATGAAGATATATCATTTGCATAATTTTTATTGCTTATAAAATTGTATAATATTTTTTTTTCATCTGAATTCAGACTTTTTAAATATTGTTTTCCAAATTTACTCTTAAAAATTTGACAATCAAATTCACAATTTTTGTTATCCTTAATTATTTTTATAATAGTATGTAAATTATTATCAGAATTTGTTATAGTTTTTTTCAAATTTGGAGGGAATATATTATATATATTATTTTTTAAATGTTCCATATTTTTAAAAATTAAATCTAAATATTTTTCATAACTTTTTATATTGTCTATCATAAAATTTAATTCAGTTGGCTGATATCTTATTATATATACAAAATATTCTTTAATTTCTGGAATTTTATTAATTAATTTTTTTATTAGAGAAAATAATTTTGCGATTATTTTTTCTTTATTATTTAATTTTTCTATCATTGCGAAGATATCCAAGATTTTATTATTTTCTTGATATTTAATTAATAATAATATTATAAAAGGCCAAATATTCAAATTTATCATTTCTTTATTGCTATATGCTTTTATATCATCAAATAATTTATTTATTTTTCTTTTCATTTCTTTAGTTAAATAAAACGATTTTTCAAGTTCAAATTTTTCTAAATTATTAAAAATACTATTAAAATTTATATCCAAAAAATTATTATTAAAAATATTAACCAAAGAAAATATATCTTCAAATTTTTTGGATGGATTGATAATTGTATCTTTTAAATATTCTTCAATAAATTCTTTTTTTTGGTCACTTTCCTTTCCTTTAAAATAATCTATTAGACTGTAAAAAAAAGAATTTTTATCTTTCTCTGTACCCAAATCAAATAGTATATTATCCCAATTTGGTTTAGTCAAATTAAAAGGTTTTAATTGTATAATAACATTATTTGTTAAATTAACAATTTTGACTTGGCGAGATAAATATTCCTTTTTATCTAGGTATATTCCTATTTGATAATAATCATATATATTTGAAATTTCGAAATCAAAAAAAAATAATGTTCTTTTAAATATTGTATCTGAATATAACCATTTAGATATTATGCTATCTGTAAATTGATAAGCATTTGGTTTTAAATGCATAGTTTTACTAGTCAATTTTTCATCTTTACTAGGCTGTTCTATAATTTGTTTAATAAAAAAAATAATTTTTTTGGAGTATTCAAATTCAATAATAGCACTAAAAAAAATTTTTATAAAGCTTGACTTTTCTTTGGCTTTGTTGTTTAAAGGAAAATTTTGATTTAAATAATTATTTTGCTGATTATTATGATATCCTGATATATGAATTTGATTACTATTAGATGAACTTTTTTGAATATTTTTATTTGATTTATTAACATCATTAATTTTATCCAAATTTTGTTTATTAGCCTCATTATTCTTTTCTTCACCTTTTTGATTTTCATTATAATTATTTTTGGAGGTGTTATTATTTCCATTTGAAATATTATTTTGTTGAAGAGATTCTGGGGCAGAATTATTTTGGGAAATATTATTATCGATGTTTGTAGTAACTATTTTACCTTTATTTAAATGTGCCTTAATAATATCTTTTTCATTTTTTTCTATATCATTGATTTTATTTAATTCTTCTTCTGTCAAAGTTTCTAATTTTAAATTATATTTTTCCAAAAATTTAATAATATCTTCTTTTTTACTTTCTTTATTTATTTTTATCTCTCCTTTTTCTGTCTTTTCTTTTTCATTCTCATTTGGAATTTCATTATTATTTTCTTCTTGTTTAATTTTTCCATCCTCACTTTTTGATAATGATTGATGATAGTTCAATAAAAATATTTTTAATTCATTTTTTTCATTTTTTGAAATTTCTTTTATATTCTCAATATCAGCCTCTTTTAAAGATAGTAATGTTTTTCCATCTAAATTCCATTCCTTCAATGCATTTTCAGAAAAATTTAATTTATTTTTTAAAAATTTGCTCACTTCTTCTTTGCTACTTTTTATATCTATTACTAATTCATTTTCACTCTTTTGAATCTTATTTTCAATTATGAATTTTTTAAGTTTTTCAATATCTTGTTCCGTTAATCCATTTATTAATTTTATATTTTCTTCAGTTAAATCAAGAAAGGATTCCCCATCTAAATCTTGCTCTTTTATAATAGAAATAGCATTATCTGACAAATCTAATTTTTTTTTCAAAAAATTACACACCTCTTCATTCGAGCTATTTTCTTTTATTTTTAATTCCTTTTCTGGCTCATTTTTCCCTTGGTTTTCTGAGTTTTTTAAATTATTTAATAATTTTTTTAATCGTTCTTTTTCTTCAGAAGATAATTCTGTTATTTTATTAATTTCTTCATCTTTTAAATCAAAAAAACTTTCACCATCTAATTCTAAATTTTTGATTGCTTCTTGAGAAAATTTCATTTTTAATTTTAAAAATTTTGACACATCTTCTTCGTTGCTTGTTCTTGAGATTGATATTTCTTCATCAGATTCTTCAACTTTTGGTTGGAGTGTTTTGAAATATTTAATATATTTCAATAGTCTTTTTCTTTGTCCATATTTTAATCCAATCTTTTTCATTCCTTCTTCGTTTAATTCTAGAAGATCTTTTCCTATCATAGGGTTTAATTCACCCTTAAAATCAATATATTTTTCAAAGAAATTTTTTATTTCTTCATAATTTGAATTAGAAAATATTTTTACATTTATTTCTTTTTCTTTAAATTTCTCTTTGTTTTCTCCTAGAAGTTTATCAATTTTTTTTGCAGGGCCTAATTTAAAACCTATAGATGTTAATTCATCTAGAGTCAATAAATGTAATACATCTCCTGATAAATATTCACCAAGGATTAAATTTTTAGCATCATCTTTCAAATTCAAAGAATTGCATAAATATTCTTGCACTTCTTCTTTTGTTGATGATTCAGATAAAGTAAAGATGCCTTTAGACATTTATTTTAATTTTTATTTAATAAACTAAATTTCAAATAATTAATTTTTGAGTTAGATAATAATTATGATTTATTTTTATTTATATCATGGGGATTGGGGATTGGGGATTGGGGGTTGGGGGTTGGGGGGTGGGGGGCCGAGGCCCACACCCCAACCCCCAACCC
>Ga0310695_10007730_pt1 | contig 17053 bp, 12 predicted proteins | sample RumenRJG_04DNA_FD_203882 | JGI IMG/M metagenome (GOLD analysis project Ga0310695, IMG submission 203882) | Bovine rumen microbial communities from Lethbridge, Alberta, Canada - RJG_04 (v2) (version 2) | ecosystem: Host-associated > Mammals > Digestive system > Stomach > Rumen | place: Canada...
AATGCCGATATGCTTAAGCGTCTGCACGGGCAATTTCCTCCGTCAAAATATCTTCGAGACTCGGACGCTTGTGGTCCATCTTTTCTACGGCAATCCCGTTCGAGAGGCAGAAGCCGAGCAAACGGTCACGGGCGACATCGTCGGCGCAGATGTATTCTTGCGGGTGGCCCGTTGCAGAAACGCCTCGCGGCAGGTCGGCACCGAGAATCGCCTCGCGGGTGCGGATATGGTATTCGACACCGCAGGATTCCGTGATATCATCGACAGTCCCTTCGCGGACAATCTTGCCATCGACAATCATCGCCACACGGTGGCTGATACTTTCCACGTCGCTCAGCAAATGGCTCGAATAGAAAATCGTCACGCCATCGCGGTTGAGCTGCTGGATGGCCTCACGCACGTCGCGGCGACCCATCGGATCAAGGCCGCTCATCGGCTCGTCGAGAATCAAAAGCTTCGGCTTGCCAAGAATCGCCTGGGCAATCCCCACGCGCTGCATCATGCCCTTGGAGTACGAACGCAAGCGGCGATCGATCCAGTCCTTGTTCGCATGCAAAAGTTCAAGCGCCCAACCAATGCGGGATTCGAGTTCAGCACCCTTGAGGCCCACGAGCTTTCCGTAAAAGCGCAAAAGTTCACGGCCCGAAAGGTAATCGTAAAAATAAGGCTGTTCCGGAGAATAACCTATATACTGGCGGCTCTTCACATCGCGCGGGCTGATGCCGTTCACGAGCACCTTACCCGAATCAAAATTCAAAAGCCCTGTTAGAACCTTGATCGTGGTGGACTTGCCCGCCCCGTTAGGCCCAATAAATCCATACACCTTGCCCGCCTCGACACTGAAGCTCACGTCCTTAAGCGCAAGCTTTGGCTTCATCGTAAAGCCACTGCGATACGTCTTGTGCAGGTGCTCAATTTCAATCATCAAATCACTCATACACGCAATCACTTGTTAGAATTTTCGTCGGAATCGCTAGATGCGACTTCACGAGAGCCGTCGGCATCATCGTCAGAATCGCCGAGGCCAGCCGCCTTGTAGGATTCCTCGATTTCACGACGGCGACGGTCCGCCTTCTCCTTCTTGTTGATGAAAAAGTAAATGACGGCACCGACCAAATACACAATAATGCCCGAGTAGAAAATCGGGTTGATAGACCTGCCCTCAAGACCGGGGAAAACGTTTAAAATAATCTCGTGGCCAAAAAGCGAAAGCAGCACCAAGATAAAACCGAGCGCCCTCAGCACATGAGTGACAATCACAATTTTTTGCATCGTAAACCTCTAAACGATGCCGTACAACCCGCACGGCATTCACATTTTGAATATATGTATTTATAAATAAAAAAGGCGAGCAAAATCGCGAATATCGCGTGATTTTAAGCAAAATACACGCAAAAAAGGCCTTGCAGCGATTAGACCGCAAGACCCTTTTGTTATGATTGAGCTAAGAGGATTGTATTTTAGCGCTATTTTGCCTTGACGCAACGGACGGAGGCAGCGATGGTCTTGTTGTAATGTTCGTACGTTACTTTGTCCTGTACACGGACCATCACAGCGCGGGAATCATCAAATTCATCGGCAGTCCAGAAGCTTGCGCTCACATTTTCATCGGCAAACTTGCCATCGTAATAGCGGAAGCCATCCTTGCCAATGTTGAGAGCCTTGAAATCAGCCTTTTCGAAGTCAGACTGTTTCGGGAGTTCCCAACCTGTGGGGCATGCTTCCTTGGCGGATTTCCAGTCATAGAGGCGGCCATACTTTTTGCAATTGTCGAGGTTATTGCCGTAGCAGTAGCTGGAATCAAAATTCAGGAGGTTTGCGTTTTCGGCCATCCACACGCGGTCACCCGTTTCGACGGTGGAATAGGTCTGGCCTTGGCATTTGAGCGTCTTGGCGGATCCATCGTAATGGCAGTTTTCGACTTTTTCGCATGCAGTAAATGCAATCGCGGTGATAAAAAGAGCCAATACGGCAACGAACTTGAACTTCATATGTTCAATCTCCTTAAGATTGTTTTGGGCACCTCCATTTCTAGAGGCTGCCATTAATGAATTTTTCAAGAGCTCTTTTTTTTCGGGCACAAATGTAGCTGGAATTAGCCGTTTTGACTAATACTTTCTTTCGATTAGATTCATAATTAAAAATTATGAATTAGGGTTTTTCTATAAGAGTTAGCCTTTCACGTGAATTGCGGCAGCGAATTCTTTGAGCAACGCCGGATCGTTGACTTTTTCCCAGAGGGTACCGGTAACGATAATCTGGGCGCCGGCGGCAACGCGGACGGCAGCGGTCTGCGGGTCCTTGATGCCACCACCTGTGATAATCGTCATCTCAGTCGCCTTGCGCGTGTAGGCAATGTGTTCAACCGGCACAGGTTCTTCTGCACCGCTACCGGCCTCGAGATAAACGTAACGCATGCCCATGAGTTCTGCGGCGATAGAGTTCACCATGCTGAGCTTCGGCTTGTTTGCAGGAACCGGCATCGTATTGCTGATGTATTCGACCGTCGTGCGCTTGCCGCTGTTGATGAGCTGGTACGCCGTCGGGATCGCTTCCATGTTGAGCGCGCGCACAAGCGCACCACCGCGCACCTGTTCGTCGATGAGGTAGTTCGGATTGCGACCGCTCACGAGCGTCATGAAAAGCATGGCGTCAAAGCCAGGAACGACCTGCGAAGCTCCACCCGGGAAAAGAATCACCGGCAAATCGACCGTAGCCTTGAGGGCCGCGACCTGCTTCGGGAGCGTAAAATTGCCGAGGTAAGAACCGCCGACCAAAAGCAAGTCCGCACCATTTTCCGCAGCCATCGAGCCCGCCTTGACAAAGGCGGCCTCGTCCGAAGTATCCGGATCCAAAAGCACAGCAAACAATGCCCCACGCTTCTCGATTTCTGCATTCAAACGGAGTTCGGTCTTACCAGGTTTCATAACATGTCCTTTTTACGCACAATGCGCTAGATAGAGTAAAGATACAATATTTCCACAAGGAGATTCTTGGTCAAGCCAAAGTAACATCGCAAATCAAGATTTCACTGGATCCTTCAGGCTTTCGCCCTCAGGATGACAGCTTCGAGAACGACAACAAAAAAGAAGGCGGGCCGCAGCCCGTCTTCCCTTTTCCTCCTAACAAATAATTTTTATGCGGTTTTAAACAGTTTAGTTCTTGATGCAGCGGACTGCGGCAGAAGTTTTCGGCGCATAAGGGCTAAAATCATATTCCCCGCCTTCCACTCTCTTCACAAAGCCATGCTTGTCCGACAACCCTAAACCAAAGCCATACGGTCTCCAATTGAAAACTTCCAATTTATACAAAGGCACATCCGCTAAAATAAATTCATTGGTGTACATAAAGGTTTCTAAATACACAAAACGAACATCATCTGCAATGCTAGCCTTGACCCAACCTTTCAAATCAAATCCCGTAGCAGTCGCATCATAGAGCGCCGGCAAAACATCATTTTGCTCAACACCATACTGCGCACCCATATTTTGCAACATCGTTTTCCAATCTTCAAACGTCGGGATTCTCCATCCATCCGGACAAACGCCCTGATACGCATTATGATTAGACGGCGTGATATAATCTGTATAATTCCACGTCCAGGATTTTTCAGAATACCCTTCAGACGATTCCGGCCCTGCAAAATATGTCGTATCTCCCAAAGAATCGACCGAATACATTTTTATATCATCAGCCCCAATATTCATTGCGGCTTTCCATTGATACTCACGCCCATATATACTGCAATTCGCATCATCAAATTCTTCTCGATAACAATATACATTTCCAGACAAATTCGCTCTCAACGAACTGTCAACACTCAAAGACGTCGTATCCACGAAATCCAGATTTTCCGCCATCCACGTTTGCGTAACATCGCCCCAATTATACGTCACCGTCTTATAAGTTTTTCCGTCTCGCGTATCCGTCATAGAACCAACGGTGTGTTCAATCGTCTTAAATCCCAAGGTCCACTTTCCGGAGCGGCAAACCACAGCAATATCATCATCATCGATAGGTCCCTTTACCACACCGGTTTCATTTTCACGAGCATCCGTGCACCGATCAAGACCTTTCGATCGCGCCAAATAGCCAATCTTATAGTCTATCATTTTTTTCGAATTCAAATAATACTGTTCCCGGGTTTCACCTTGACCAACAAACAACTTCGGCGGTATCGCATAAACGATCATAGGGGAGGTTGTTAAAAAATCCCTATACACATCAAGCAAATCCATTCGAACAAGCTCATTCACAAAAGCCAATTCCGAATTTTCTCCCATCAAATTTTCAAAGGAACCTAGATTCTCATATATCCCAAAATTTTCAAGGATTTCACGTTCGGCTAATTCACTTGCTTCAGCAAAAGATTTCCCTTCAGCAAAATACTTTTGCAATAACGGGATTTTCAATGTTGTCAAAGTGCTAACACTTACCTTTTTCACATTCCGCAAATCCACAACAGCCTGCTGCACTTGCAAATAAAAAGGAACGTCCACAGTATCCATTGCACTTTCAAGCAAAGTCGAATTATTCTCGTAAAATACACCACGTTCCCGGCAACCTTCCGTATAGCAAGAATCCAAAGTTTCGATCAGTACATACGGACTGCTCAAAGCCAGCGATTCAAACGCAAAACGGCCGCTATCGTTATCCACGGCACCCGCAAAAGAACGGCCCGTCTTTTCAAGCGTCAACGAATCCAGCTCATAAACGGCCACTTTCGCGCCTTTCGCCGCAAACACGGAACCTTCATATTCCGAAGGATTGATTTCCGAATTTGCCGAATCAGCGACCTTCATCAACTTTGGATAAATATTGCCAATCTGCCCAACAAAAGCATACATGCCCTGATCCTGTTCGGCACCGCCCATCGCGCCAAGCGAACCATTTTCGTCTGTGCAAGCCGCATAAAGGAGCGCCATCAGCGCAGCCAAAGTAATTTTATTGAAATTCATAGTTTCCTCCTAGCCTTTATTAACACTCTTTTTTGTCATCGGGAAGAGCTGCACGTTCAAACGATAGACCTCGTCTGTTGCAGATTCGCTCGTTGCAATCGCAATGACGCGCTTTTGAAAATCAGCAATTTCCTGCACGATTTTTTTATACGCTTCGCGGGTGATGCCAAGCGTAAGCCCCGAGAAATGTCGTTCATCCTGCGGGACATTTTCAATCGCGCCAAGCGCGATCTCGCCCATTTGGCGCTGCAGCCCGCGAAGCGCGAGCGGAGCAAAATTCATCGGACCGCTCGTCACGATTTTATCCGTCTGGGTGTAATTCCCGTCCTTGTCCTTCTGGAGCAAATTCGCTTTGACGAGAAAATTCAGCGTTTCAGAGACTTCGGCCGCCGAAACTTCGGGGCGGCAAGCATGCGCCATCGCCAAAGGCTTTGCTCCAGGCATTGCCGGGGCAAGTTCACGGAGCACCGGATTTTTCCAGTCTTCAAAAAAGCGGAACGACTCGCCATCGACTATTTTCGCCTTGTGCGATTCCGCAATCGAGACCATCTTGCTGAATGCGGCACGCTTCTCGTCGTCATTCTTTGCGTGATCAAACTTGACCATTTCGACAAAGAAGTCGCATTCAAAATCGGCAAGGGATATCGCAGAGGCCACACGAGTCGCAGCTTCGGCGCTCAAGTTGAAGCGCCCCTCGCTCACATATTTAAGGTAGACTGGCGAAGAGAACCCCGCCATTTTGGCGAACTCCTGCCAAGAAAACGCAGTCTTCGCCTTTCGATCGGCGTAGTAGTCTGCGATATACTGGCGGTAATCCGTATATTCAAGTATATCTTTCATTTTTCCTCCTAACAAGCGACCTCTTTAAGCCGGATCGTTTGCTGATATTCTAAATATAGATCATTAATTTTCAAAAATCAATAGTTTTACAATATATTTTATTGATTTTTACAAAATTTTTAAAGATTTTTAGCTGTAATTATAAAATTGAAGATTTTCACAATATAAAGAATATTGTAGAAAGCAAAAAAGCCGGCGCCCGAAGGCACCGGCTTTGTTTTTTCACAAATCAATCTTTTACTTGACCATGATCACACGCGATTGCGCGCCCGAACGGACAATGTATTTACCGTAGGACGGAACTTCGAAATTCACGCAGTTTCCATCAGCAACCACGCCGAAAATTCTCTTGCCCAGTACATTGAACACAGTTACATCTGAACCGATTTCAATGTTCGAAACAGAAATCTTTCGGCCGCTAACAGAAACATCCATGGAAGGAGCCTTAGGAGCAGCCTTCGGTTCGTCAATCGGCTTTTCAGCAGCGGATTTAGGAATTCCAAACTTACCAGGAATTGACTTAACAAACTTACCAGGAATTGACTTAACAATCGTATTAACACCTCCTGTTTGCATCTTTGACGATATGACATAGAACTTATGAGTAGCCTGATCAACAAAAGCCCTATCAGCCTTACCATCACCATCAAAATCACCGACAAGGATAACAGGTTTAATCGCATCACGCAACTTAGACCAGACTGAGCCACGCCCATCCGGGAAAACCGTTTCTTGATTCAAACTTCCATAAATACGCCATTCGCCACTAGATGTATCGACTTCTACCAAATCAGACACGCCATCACCGTCATAATCACCAGCCAGCGGCTGCATATTATGCTTCACCACATTGCCATTGGCGAAATTTTCTATATCATCATGCCTAATCCACGTCCATCCACCTTGTCCGTTACAATCAAGAGTTCCGGGATCGTTCACACAAGACCATTCCCAGCGCCACCTCACCTTACTTTCGCCTCCACCTCGGGTCGATAAAGAGGTCCATCGACCATTATAAAAAGCGCGATCCGTGATTCCATCCCCATCAAAATCGCCCGGCACCGCAACGCCTTTATTTCCCATATTCTTCCAATTCCAGCCATAATCAATTTTGGTCGTGCCACGAACTGTATAAAAGCCTTGACTTCTATTGGAGTTCAAGGTCGCTGTAGATATAATATACCATCGCGAGCCATTGCAAATAGCTCTATCATCCATACCGTCTCCATTATAATCCCCAATGATAACCTTAGAACCAGAACCCATCTCATCCCATTTCCACTTCCACGGAATGTAATTAGGTTTTGAACTTGAATACCCAATCCCTTTTTTCTGGTCTGCACTAGAATAAATATACCACCTTCTAGTTTCCATATCCACAGCGCCAATATCCGTTTTATGGTCGCCATCAAAATCGCCAGTAACAACACGATAATTCGAATTCATTTCAGGAATAACCTTTTCTCCAGAGCTATCACCTTTACATTCGCCTTTTTTATTGATGTAACAACTCTTTCGGGTAGAATATATATACCACAAGCAAGCAGATGAAGAACAATCTACAGCACCCAAATCAGAAATTCCATCCCCATCATAATCACCGGTAAAATATTTAATTTTATCTCCAGTCGCGCCCTTCGGGAACTCAAACCCTGTACTACCATAACTTATCGTATCTTTAGCCCACTCTCCACCAACATACACTTGCCACATCGGCCAGTACCCACCAAGAACATTATTTTTACAATTACCAAGTCTAGCACTATGATTTTTGTAAATCTTATAGCACTCGTGCGTCGTATCATTGGCCCACACAGATATAATCGTTTTGCATTGATTCCATCTATCATAGAAAAGATGGCATGCAACACGGAACCCGTACTGATCATCTAATTCCGCCAAGTCTCGATTTAGAGCATATTCTGGCATTTCATTATCATTTCGACCGTTTAAATATGGTGCAGCAAACGATATTAGGTAGCCATCATTTTTGACGTAACCATGCATGTCGCCAGAGACACCCATATTATGAATAAATCTATATCCATACGTAGAATCTTTTTCGTTTTCATTTTTTACAAAATCCCACTCAACCCCATTGCGAGACTTATATTTGCTTATTAAAGGTTTAATGCCATCCCATAAATATCCATAAAGAAGCCACATTTCCAAATAAGGCCCCTGAGCATCAGATTCATCAAGATTCAATCTCACATCTCCTATATCATACGAACTTCCAAAAAAGGACTTTCGTTTAAAACTGTCAAGGGGATCATTAAAAAAGACATCATTATACGTAGAGTCATTCAATTGTGTAAGATCAGAAACAATAGCAAATCTTATCCCTCTTTCCGCACCGGCAAACGATACCCTATACCAGACATAAAAAGCATCAGGAGCCTTAACTACAGTCGTCATGCCAGCACCCCAGCTCCATTGCAAGCCCACCCCCTCTGGAACAACCTTTTCTCCTAACAAAACTTTAGGATCACCACCCATTCCGATTTCATTTTCCCATCCATCTTCGGTATATTTAAAATACGGTCCTTGAATATAATTCGATCTCGCCAAATATACCACAGAATGTCCATCTTGAACACCGGTATAAAGCATATACCAATACTCATCATCACCATAAACTACAGATGGATCACAAGCACTTTGTTCCGTCTCAGGATGCTTCACATGCATTACAACTCTTGGAGCCGACCAATGAACACCATCTTTAGAAGAGCGATACCGAATATGATCAGCAGGGCTAAAGACATATTTTCCAGAGTATAATTGCTCGTACTCCGTAATAAAATTATCCGATTCCTGCCCATTAGAACAATAAAATTGATGATATGCGCCATTAAAATAAATGGTCGAAGGCGCTGTTGCGAATTTCCCTTGCCCGGCGTTTTGATAGCGTTTACTCAGTCCTTCCAACGGGAATGGTTTATACGCGAATAGCGGACTACTAATAACAGTAGCATTTGAATTACCGTCTGCCATACACAGCGATATCGCTGTTAATAGAATTATAGACAATCTTTTGATCATAAAACCATCCTTTTTTAAGTTATACCAAAAGATTCTATAAATTTAACACAAATTTTTGTTTTATGATGTTTTATATAAAAAATTTTTAAAAAAACTTGTAACAAAAACAACAGACAACATGTTATTTACAAAATGTAATAAAAGAACGTTTTAACCCACCCCAAAATACCCCAGGGGGAGGGCACACATATTTACATGCATCATGACGATATAATTATATTTACTTCATGGACTTTTTTACGAAAATCGATATTCCGGCAGCAGATTGGCAGATTGACTACAAATCCAGACTCGCATTTTTCGGGTCGTGCTTCGCCGACAACATTTCGGCGCAGTTTAAGGCGCGGAAATTCAATGTTTTGGCAAATCCGTTCGGAACGGTTTACAATCCGCTTTCAGCAGCAATGCAGATCAAGGCTATCGCAAACGGGAAAAAATTTGGCGAAGCGGACGTTTTTCAGGACATGCGATTGGGCGTTTCGGAGAGCCGCAACGAGATTCGCGGCCCTTGGCACTGCTGGAATGCGCACGGTTCGCTCTCTGCCCCAACTCGCGAGGAATGCATCGAAAAGCTGAATGCGGCCACTCATGAGGCGCGAGAGTTTTTACAGAAAGCCGACGTCGTGTTCATTACGCTCGGAACTGCATTCGTGTATTTTTTGAAAGAGAGCGGGATTGCCGTTTCGAATTGCCATAGGCAAAACCCAAACTTGTTCATCCGCAAGATGATTTCCGTAGACCACGCAGCCGAAGCGCTGAAAAGCATCGTGCATGATTTGCAGAAAATCAAAAATGACTGGACAGGCGAGAGTCGCGCATTCCACATTGTCTTTACGGTTTCGCCGTTACGGCACTTGAGCGACGGAGCGCACGAAAACACGCTCTCGAAAGCGACATTGCAACTCGCGATCGAGAAGGTCATAAGGGAGTGCATCACGGAATCTGCGGCAACCGTCAGCTATTTTCCAAGTTACGAAATCGTGATGGACGAACTGCGCGACTACCGCTTTTACGATGACGAGATGATTCACTTGTCGAAAAAAGCGGAAGAATTCATTTTCGAGCGCATGGCGGGAACGTATTGCAACGAGAAAACACGCGAGGATATCCGCAAGGTAGAAAAGTTCATGAAAATGGCGAACCACCGTATTGTCGATTCGCAGGCGCCCGCTTCACGAGAATTCGCACAGAAACTCGCCGCACAAGCCGCAGAACTCGAGAAAGAAATTGCTGGGCTGAAACTCAATAATGAGAAATAACTGGATCCTTCGGGCTTACGCCCTCAGGATGACGAAAGGGAGATTCCCGATCAAGTCGGGCATGACAACGTCAATCAAAATTTCATTGTAATATAAAAGAAGGCGGGCCGCAGCTCGCCTTCCCTTTTCCTCCTTTTTCACCAATCATTCCAGCTCAACGAGAACGATTAATTCTTGATGCAACGGACAAGATTTTGCGAATTTCCAGATGCAAAATTCATCCCCTTATTTCCTATATAGACACTATTTACCAAATCCTCCCACTTAACATAACCATAATCGTCATAAATATCAGCGTACCCCGGAGCCGTCGCAAGATCAGTTCCATACACCGAAAGAAGTCCCGAAGAAGGATCCGGCACATAATCTGAAGTATGCCCTAGCCACATGATCGAATAACGCGCCGTCAGTCCGATACCCGCAGGATTGCCAAACGGAGCAAGGTCATACAGATAAAGGGTGCTTGATTTATCATCCACGCCAAGTTCAGCCTGAACAAACGACAGCAGTTTTTTCCAATCACGAGGATTCGAGAGCCTCCATCCAACCGGACACACACCTTGATGCCTTGCAGTATCGCTCACATCCACTTTAGTCGTATCAAGTTCGACCCACGGATCGGCCATAATCTTCGCACAATAGACTTCAGTACCACCATAAGGCTCCTGAACAACATTTCGAAAAGAATCCACACAAGCCTCATAGGATTCATATGCATAAGTAAAAATGAAATAGGAACTATCCAAGCCCATCGCATCAAGAAAATTATAGTTACAGCCATCATCACCGCAAGACGCACCTTCGGCTCCATCATAGCGCAAGTTTTCGGCCATCCATGTCTGCGTCACACCATTAATATCAATTGTAGTCGTCTTGTAAACTTGTCCATCGCGGTCGTCCACCATGGAACCCATCGAATGCTCAATCTCCTTATGAACCAAATTCCATTTCCCAGAACGACAGACCAAATTATAGGCCGGCACAAAAACACCATTCTCACTCTCTCTCGGAGCCTCAAAGATATTTCCTTCATTGCCCTGATCACACGATCCAGCACCAAATGCAGTCGCAAGCATTCCGGCATAGAAATCCACCACGCGCAACCTTATTTGATAGTCACGAGCCCATTCATCACTCAACTTCTGATACGCTATGGCAGGAACGCTGAAATACTCCCTCAGTCCATCAGTTCGCCTAAAAACAATATCAATAAAGTCCTCATCCAACGCAGAATCAACATTCAAGAAAGTTCCCCGCTCAGCAATCGCATCAAACAACTTATTCATATTGGAATTTTCCGAAGGCATATTAATGGCGTAAATACTTATTGCACTTGCAGGCAAAACATTAGTAAGCGCAGAAATCATCGCCGCATATTCCAGAGCATCCGTGTCCCTAATATCATCGGCAACTCCGGACATTCCGAACGCCGACAGCACATCGGCTCGCGCCTGCTTTTTCGCCTGGACAAACGGCGTTCCCGACTGCACGAGATAAAGCCCCCGCAAGGCTTCAAGATGCGTCAAAATATCGACATTCACTCCATCCGAATCACGCACATCCGCAAGAACGGTATAAGGATACATGCTTACGGAACCCGGCCTTACCACAGATATCAAAACATAAGGACTCTCAAGCGTTACATTTTGGAAAGCAAATACACCTTCGTCATCAACAACCACAGTAATCGAAGAATCAGATACTGCGAACGATTTAGGATCCAGCTGATAAAGAGAAACAACTGAACCTTTTTCAAGCCCCGCAACAACAATCCGCCCAACATAGGAACCTTCTCCGCCCAATGTTTTTGTCATGTGCGTCTTCCCGAGAATCGTAATATTTTCAAGATTTGCATACACACCTGTTTCTTCGACGGTGCCGCCGGCTAAATTTTCAGAACACGCTGCGAACACAAAGGCGAGCAGCATCGCCATCGTGCAGACAAATTGTCCGCTAAATTTCGAGAAACTCATAGTTTCCTCCAACTCTATTTTTTTAATTCCTGTTTATTTGTCAGCGGAAAAAGCTGCATGTTCAGACGGTAGACTTCGTCCGTGGCGGCGTTTTTCCGGGCAATGGCAATAACTTTTTTACGGCAATCGGCGATTTCTTGCACGATTTCATCGTAGCCGTCTTTCGTGATGCCAAACGTGACACCCGAAAAATTTCGCTTGTCCTGAGCGACACCTTCGATTGCCTCAAGCGCGAGTTCGCCCATTTGGCGGTGCATCGTGCGGACAGCGACCGGCGTCACACCCATAGGTCCCGTCGTCAAGGATTTGTCCGTTTGTACGTAATTGCCATCGTCATCTTTTTTTAGGAACCCGCCTTTGACAAGGAAATTCAGCACATCGCTGACTTCGGCTGCCGTAATTTCCGGGCGGCATGCATGAGCAAGCGCAAGCGGCTTTGCACCAGGCATCGATGGAGCAAGTTCACGGATGACCGGATTTTTCCAGCTTTCGAAAAAGCGGAACGCATCGCCTTCCAAGATTTTCGCCTTGTGGGCATCCGCAATCGCAAGCATTTTGCTGAAGACGGCTTTTTTTTCGGCATCCGTTTTTGCATGGTCGAACTTGACCATTTCGGTGAAATATTCGCGTTCGTAATCCACCAATCGCATGGCATCTGCCACGCGAGCGGTCGCCGAATCGCTTAAGTTAAAGCGGCCTTCACTCACGTATTTTAGATAAACGCGTGAAGAAAAGCCAGCTTCGGTAGCGAACGTTTGCCAGGTAAACGCAGAACTCGCCTTTTTATCGGCATAGTAGTCCGCAATATACTGGCGATAGCTCGTATATTCTAGTATTTCTTTCATTTTTCCTCCTTACGACAATCCCTAAATTTTTTAGGGTCCGTAAAAACAAACGAATTGCGGCTCTTTTGTCCGTTTCGTTCTTGAAATCAAATATACAACCTAATTTTCAAAAATGCAATAGATTTACAACACAAAATATTAATTTTTCTAAAAATTTTAAAGTTTTTAGAAAATATTATAAAATTTTAAGCATTTTTCACAATACAAACGTATTGTATTTTATTTCAGTAGAGAATGGCGCCCCCGTAACGTGTACGGGGTGACAACGTAAAAAGGAGATGTTTGATCAAGAAATAACTGGGTCCTTCAGGCTTACGCCCTCAGGACGACGAGATGGAGGCTCCGGCGGAGGCGACAATGCAATTCAAGACTTCACTGGGTCCTTCGCGTCGCTCAGGACGACAAGATGACAAGATGCGCGGGCGTTGCCCGCGAGCGGGATTCTTACTGTTGTTGGGATTGCGATTCGCGCATGCGGCGGCGAGCGCGGGAACCCGGGCGGTTACGGCGATGACGGCGACCGCCGTTCTGCGGATTCGGAGCGTTATCGGCAGGAGCGTTTTGCGCATTCACATTCTGGGCGGAATTGCGAGATTCATTGCGAGAGTTCTGTTCGTGATTGCGCGGCGCATTGTTTCGCTGCGGCTTTTTATCGTACGGTTGAGAATTCTGACGCGTCTGCACATTTTCATCATTTGCATTACGGGCGTTCTCGCGATTTTCATTGCGATTGTCCTTGCGACCGCGAGGACCGCGATTATCCTTATGCGAACCGCGACTGTTGCGGGTTTCAGCAGCGCGGGCCTGCGCTTCTTCGCGAGACATGCGCCCGCGAGAATTACGCATCATGCTTTCAGCAGTCTCTTTTTGCGGCGGCGGGAGCTTCTCGAAAATGCTCTGGTCGCCTTCCGGGATTTTCACGCGTGTAAGCTTTTCAATCCCACGCAAATCGGATTCTTCATCCGGAGAGCAGAACGAAATGGCAACGCCTTCCTTGCCTGCACGGGCTGTACGACCAATGCGATGCACGAACGTTTCGTGTTCATTCGGCAAGTCGTAATTGAACACATGGCTCACATCGTCCACATCAATGCCGCGTGCCGCAATATCCGTTGCCACAAGCACTCGAATTTGTTCGCACTTGAAATTCCCGAGAGCTTCCTGGCGGCGGTTCTGGCTCTTGTTCCCGTGAATGGCGGCGCACTTGATGCCTGCCTTTTCGAGAACGCGCACAATTTTATCGGCACCATGCTTGGTACGGCAGAACACAAGCACCTTTTTCATTTCAGGATGTTCCGCCAAGAGTTCCTTGAGGAGCGCGCCCTTGCGGCGCTTGTCAATGCGGTAAAGCTCCTGACGGATGCGTTCAATCGGAGTGCTCTGCGGCGCCACTTCGACACGCACCGGATTCGGGCGCAGAATCGTCGCGGCAAGTTTCGAAATTTCTTCCGGCATCGTGGCACTAAAGAACAAATTCTGTCGGTCTTGCGGGAGCATCGAGACGACCTTGCGGATATCATGGATAAAGCCCATATCGAGCATGCGGTCCGCTTCGTCAAGCACAAAGAATTCAAGTTTCTTGAGCGATATCGCCTTTTGACCAATCAAGTCAAGCAAGCGTCCCGGAGTGGCGACAAGCACATCGACACCGCGAACAAGCTTTTGCTTTTGCGGATTGTCATTCACGCCACCAAAGATGCAAGCCGTCGAAATCGCCGTGAACTGCGCATAATCCTTGAAGCAGTCTTCTACCTGGATGGCGAGTTCACGCGTCGGCAACAAAATCAATGCACGGCAAGTTTTGGGAGAACGGAACTTCCCGGAGTCGAGCAAGCGTTGCAAAATCGGGAGAGCGAATGCAGCCGTCTTGCCGGTTCCCGTCTGAGCAATTCCCAAGAGATCCTTGCCTTCGAGAAGGCTCGGGATGGAACGTTCTTGAATCGGGGTCGGGGTTTCGTAACCAACAGCGCGGACAGCCCGCTGCAACGGATTTGCCAAAGGAAGTTCTTCAAATTTCATACTGCGCAAAGATAGAAAAAGAGAGGCTTACGCCTCTCGAACAGTCAGCGCTTACGGCGATCCATCCTGGCATGAGAGGCATAGAAAGCCTTCTTGTCTTCGTACATGCGGGCATCGGCAATATTGATGAAAGTATCGACGCTTTCCATCTTCATATCAAACTTGTGTGATCCGACAGAAACGGACAACTCGTATGGTTTAGAAGCATTCTTATTGAAATTATCAAACAAATTCCGAATTTTCGCTATACATTTTTCTATCGCAACGTCATCTTGCGTGTTTAACAAAATAATAAACTCATCGCCCGCATAGCGGATAACACTTCCGGAGTTTCCCACAGCCGATTTCAGGAGACGCGCAGACATCACTAGCGCATCGTCTCCCATGGCATGCCCAAATTTGTCATTGATATGCTTAAAACCGTTCAGGTCAATCATGATGCCCGAAATCTTGATTTTCGGACGAACCATACATTTTTCCAGCATGTAGTGCAGATAAGAACGATTAAAAAGTCCTGTTAACTGATCATGGTAAATCATCTCGTTCTGAAGGCTCGCAAGAACACCCGCAATCGAAACCGCAATACTTGTGGGAATAACCGAAATGCCATAGTAAAGCGACTGGACAACGCCACCAATAAGTATCGGTACAATATAGACCCAAATCGGGAAAAATTTCAGGAATCCGCCATTTGCTCTCGCTTTAAAATACGTCACCAAGCTATATAGAACTAGCAAGTAATCAATCATCAAATAAACAACATACAGATAACTTCTAGAGTAGAGGTTGTTTTCATCGATAAAAAACACAATCGGAACAAAAAGGTTAATTACGAGTAAAATAAGACCAAAGGCAACAATGGAATCCAGCACGATCCTTGTACGGCGCGGGATTCCACCGTTCAGGTGAAACGACAGGAAGCGTACCCAAAAAAAGCTCGCAAGCATATTCGCCGCAAAAAGCCAAGAGCTAGTCACGTAGACCGAAATCTTGGGGAGAATTCCCGGCACGCCCTTCATCGAATAGGAAATCGGGTCGGCAATGCAGCTCGTGAGAGCAAGGAACATCATCAATAGCAAATTCCGGTCCGCACGACTCCGCGTCTCAAAGCGCCATAAATTACAAACAATCATGACGGCAATCAGAACTATACCGATTACGTTTGTAACATAAATGCTTTCTAGATTGAATAGAGGCTCCATGCCATTCCACACCCTTTAACTTAATTATATATTTTATTTTTACATTTTGACACTTTATTACAGAAAAAAGAATTTACACGTAAATTTTCATGCAAAAAAAAGACGACCCTAAGGCCGCCTGAAAATTTTGAGATTCTTTCGTCTCTCGTCTGTAGCCGCAACGCGGCGTTCTTTCGTCTAACTAAGCACCGAGCTTTGCTCTAATCCAGTTGTTGGCGTTAGCGATAGCTTCGGCAATCTTTTCCGGTTCGCGAGTACCAGCCTGAGCACGGTCCGGACGGCCACCGCCCTTACCGTTGCAAGCCTTGGCGAGATCCTTGACGATGTCGCCAGCCTTGATGCCCTTGGCCTGAACGTTCTTGCCAACCATCACGGCGATGCTACCAGAACCATTGTCCTTGTTTGCAATCACGGCAACGCTATCAACATCAAGCTTGTTCTGAACGCCGTCCAGCAAGTTCTTGTACTTTTCATCCGGAATCGAGAGTTCGCGAACGTAGAGGTTCACGCCCATCACGTTGATGCCACCATTCAAGAGTTCGGCAGCAGCGAGCGTTGCAAGTTCGAGCTTCACGGACTGGAGGCTCTTTTCGAGGTTCTGCGTCTTGGCAAACGTCTGCTGGATGCGGTCGAGGACTTCGGCATCCTTGCAGCGGAGCTGTTCGCGGAGAGCTGTGAGGATCTGCGTACCGGCACGGAGGAGGCTCAAGGCGCCACGGCCAGAGACTGCTTCGATACGGCGTACGCCAGCGGACACGCTAGATTCAGAAACGATCTTCACGAGACCGATGTTACCGGTGTTCTGCACATGCAAGCCACCGCAAAGTTCGCGGGAGAATTCGACGCCAGCGTCACCCATCTTCACAACGCGGACCTTGTCGCCATACTTTTCGCCGAACAGAGCCATAGCAC
>Ga0310695_10007731_pt1 | contig 17053 bp, 10 predicted proteins | sample RumenRJG_04DNA_FD_203882 | JGI IMG/M metagenome (GOLD analysis project Ga0310695, IMG submission 203882) | Bovine rumen microbial communities from Lethbridge, Alberta, Canada - RJG_04 (v2) (version 2) | ecosystem: Host-associated > Mammals > Digestive system > Stomach > Rumen | place: Canada...
CCGTCTCCTCAGAAGTTGTAATACTTCCATCAATATTAATCGTTTTAATAATTTTTCTTGGAGTAATCGTCTGATTATCTGTGTATGTTACAGTTCCTGTCTGGAAAACATAATCTACAGCAAAGCCACCTCGATATCGCCTATCATTAGTCGTTACTGGAATATTATTCTCTGTAACGTATGATTCACCTATTTTATACACAGTGTTACCTGCAATTGCATTTGCCCAACTACTACCATCCATTTTACCTGCTCCATTCGGAGTAACATATAAAACAGAATTGCCTTTGGGAAGTTCTGTACTCTCTACGGCACCTACGTCTGGGTCGCCTCCGTAGGTTCGGGGGTTATTGTCGGTATCCCAGAGGTAGCGGCTTTCGCTGATTGCGGCATTTACCATGGGGTTGGTAGCCTGAGGCATGTAGTCGATAGTTCCTCCATTCATTGGCTTATCGCCCTCAAGACTATGACCTACGTTGCGGCTTGGATTTACAAAGAATGGGTAATCGAGATAGATTGGGTTTTCCCAATGCTGACCTGTACTTGCATGATGCTCATCTATATATGTATTTGCCAGTTCTTCTGTATCAAAGAAATATTTCTCAGCCTTGCCATTAGTAATAATGGTATAGCCATCGCTATCAGCAAGTCGGATTCCCCACTTCTGATAATGATCACTCATATCGCGACAGAAGACTCTATGGCTATGTCCTCCTGTTATCTGACCAACGGGCACTCTGGAATCCCAGTCCAAATAGTTATAGTCGCCCTTTACCTGATTAGCCTTACTGTTAAAACAGAGCGATTGAACAATGTTCTTACGATTGTCTAAAACAGTATTTCCATTGGCATAAATAACTGAGTTATAGATGGCAGCATGTATTTCAGCATCAGAAGCTATTGTAGCCAAGGGATATCCGCAATTGTTCACTATATTGCAGTGGTCCATGCGAATCATTGATTTACTTCCTCGAGCAGTAACAACTCCACCGCCTTCACTCCGTACGACGTCAGTTCCATCGCCTACAGTATTATTACGGATAACCATATTAATAAGGTGGAATTCAGCCTCATGGTCATCTACAGAATAAACGTATATAGCTGCGCCATCAGTGGCAGAACAATGGGCTATATTTCCATTTCGCATGATATTGCCCGTCATATCGATACGATCAGCAGAAGGAACAGATTCATTCTCCATTAGCACTCCACCTCCATATTGTTCTGAACCGAAGTTGGCATTAGCCTCGTACAGGCAGAATCCATCGATAATCACGTTCTTTACATTCGACAATACGAATACATGGGCTGCATTGTTTGAATAGTCGCCATTGATAACGTTGGCAGAAATGCGAGTAGGATGCTGACGCTGGTTACGGCCAGAAGTTGTAGTACCTGTGGCTTCTGGAGGATAACCACCATAAAGACGCATGTTGCTGCAAGGGCGAATAGAAGCAGTACGGAGTTCATCGCCTGCATAGGCTCCTCTTCCCTCAGTTGTAGTTCTAAGCGAGCCAACAGCTCCCTTTACAAGTATCTGGACGCATGGATAATATTCTCCATCTATAAGATACATTAAATAATGCTCATCATTTTTATCTGTAACCTGCAGGCCGCGGAAATAATCAATAGCATCATTGATATGGGCTACTGGTGTATCCCATGAGGAGCCAATACCGTGCTGTCCGATTGCAATACCAGAAGTGCCATCTTCATTAGTGAGCTTGCGTGTAGGGTCAACAAATATAGTTGGCAGAGTCGCATTACTTCCGTTATCAGGCAGTATGCTATGACCTTCTTCCAAAGCTTCAGTATATTGCGAAACATCATATCCCGCATAAAGTTCCTGCTCTTGATTATTCACCATAGCTCCAGAAACCTGCACTCGTCTGCGAACCAGAGCGCCTATACTCGATATCGGATCGTATTTATCGCCAAAGATATCTGTATAAGTGTGAGCATGCTTAATCCAATCGGATATTCCAGAGAGCGAATTAGTTACCTGCACTCCTTTTCCTACCAAACTGGAGATTGCAGCTGGTTTCCACGAAATAGGGCGAGGTATGCCCCATGTGCTATTATCTACTGAGCCAGGTTCAGCTGTAAGATCAGCTTCTGGGAATACACCCATCGATACCGTTGTGCTTAATCCTGCACCAACAGCTTTTACAGCATTACCTTTACCTTTAATACCTATAAAGTAAGGATAGAGCGCGCTATTACCTGTAGTATTGGTGTTGGTACTGGCTATAGAGTAGACATTTTCCTTAGTGGTTCCGCTCCAGTCGGTACTCTCATACATGGCAAAGCCAGAATAGTAGACCTGAGGCTTAAGTGTAGAGGTTGAACCCGAGATATGGCAGGCATACTGAATATTGCTATTAGCGTCGCACTCGTTACCCCAAACAACAGAGTTGTAAACCTGTCCGCCATTAAGGATATACACTCCGCCAGAGCGACCCTGGCGGCGACCATAATAGGTTACATCGCTACCATAACACTTATTATTGGCTACGGTCAGGTGATTTACCACGCCGCCGTTATTAAGGAATACTCCTCCGGCCTCGTTGGTCGAAGAGTTGTTTGAAACGATACATGCCGTTACATAGGGGCTATACACGTTTATCTCTGTGCTGTTAATCTGCTGAGCAGGCACTCCGTCTTCCTTGGCTCTTGAGCGCCAGGGGTATTCATCCTTCATGTGACTGATAGCCACACCGCCGCCAGAGCGCGAAGAGTTGTTTACAATATAACTGCGAGTTACCGAACCGTTAAAGCTTATGCAGACACCACCTCCAAGTCCGTCGAGCACATTATAACCAGTAGCCTGACAGGTGTGAATCATACATCCGTCGATACTTCCGCCGCCATCCATATATACTCCACCACCATTGGTTACTGCAACGCACTTCTCTACCACACAGTTTTTGAGCGAAGAGCCCTCAACCATGTACACTCCTGCGCCATAGCCTGTATGCAGGAATCCTGCATTAGACTGGTTGGCAGCATAACCGCCAGAGATAGTACAGCCATCGATGCTGGCAGGATAAGGCAATGCGCGGGCATGACCGCCAAGACTTGTCTCATCCCATCCGTAGTTCTGGTCCTTAGTGGCATCGATAAATCCATAGGTAGCAAACCAGACTACATGATATGAATTACCATAGAAGATAGTCTTATATGTTCCTCGATCCTTATCGTAGGTAAAGCTTGGTTCTTTATTACCATCAGAAAGGTTGCCGCTAAGAATTGTCTTATGCTTGAAGTTCCATGGTTGCTGCTTGGCTGGTTCGCTCTCACCACTTGTAGCATCAAATTCCAATGACTCTAAATTGTCGTACTCTCGCTGGTCCGGATTGTTTTCTGGATTATCTGCTTTAAATCCGCCATACACATGTACTCCTGGATATATGATAAACGAGAGGTGCTGGCGATTCTCATTGCCAGTTTCCGTACTTGCTGAAGGATAATAAGTGCCTGCAGCTATGTAAACCCTACCCTCTGGCAGTTTGTTCTCTGTCATATAAGAATAAAGTTCGTCTATAGCTTCTTGCACGTTATTCTTGGCTGTGGTCCACGATTTACCGTCGGCTCCGTATGTTCCGTCAGTCTTTACATAACGAATAGGAATCTCGTCTGCCAACATTCTTATGGGCAGCATCATCACCATGAGGAGTGACAAGATTATCGTTATATTCCTTTTCATTATCATTCTATATTATTCTTTATTACCAGCGGTGCTATCATCCACGGGGTGAATATGCTGCCGGCACTTTTATATTCAACATTTATTGTTATGTCTTTAGTAGCCGAACCGTTATGCAAGGTCATGGCTGCGGGGAACGTATCGCCATAGGGAATAACATAGAACGAATGGCGACCATACCACTGCTGACCTGGATCGATGGTGTAGCTTTCTGTATATTTGTCATCATCTGTTGCTGGGGCTATATTCTCCAAAGGCTGAAATGCCAAACAGCCTGTTTTCTTCAGGTTCTTAACATCGAGCCTGCTCAATTTTACATTTGCCTGATTTGCCGCTTCTACATTCCAGATAACATCCAGCTTTGCAGCTACATGATAGAGTATAAAGTTCTCTACATAGGGCGATGCACCAGCGTAATCATTCACTGTGCCATAATACTTGCTGTCAGTTCTATTCAGATTATAAGGTGTGCTGTAAATGTTGCGAGCCACCTCGCCCTGATTACTTGCTGGCAGGCTGAAAGTCATAGCAAGAAGTTGTTCTTTTGTATAATTACCAGAAGTTACAGATGGCGAAATGTCATCAGCAGCTAAGAGAGCATAGATTTCTGCAACATCAGCCGCTCCTCTGGTCTGAGGCAACGCCATTGTCAATTCTCCTGCATAGGTGTACACAGAGTCGGAACCTAATCTCTCCTTAGTCCACATGCTTTCATCGATACTTGATTCTGTTAATATCTCTTCAACAGTATTGTTCACCACAAGATACATCCATAAACGTGTAGGCAGCTTAAATTTCTCGTAGGTCCCAGGATCGCCTGGAGCACGAGTATTCATGCCGACATCAGCAGCAGGTATAGATATATGTATTGGCATACGCACACGATTGTCCTCGCGCTCGTCCTCACTGGAACAAGCCGAGAGCATCGTTATGCCCATTAGCATCAATATCATATATCTTATAGCCTTCATCATCTTATCTTCCTCCTAAAGGATGGTTCTTAAACTCGAGTCCTTTCTCCCATTGCAGGCTAACCGACAGACCAAGCTCCTGAGTAGTTGTACGCAGATCAGGTATAGTAGAATAAGCCTTGCCCAACGATCCTGCCACTTCCGAGTTACCTGCAGCAATAGTGAAATGGGCCTTGGTCACATAATCTTGTATAAACACTCGCTTCTCTACGCCCGAAGGCAGACTACCTGAAGCCTGAGCAGGATTAAGCTCGCCTACCAGATAGAACTTCTTACCATTCTTAATAATACCATCCTTGCCAAAGAAATCCCTACCAGTAAGGTTCTCAAACTCCAGACATACCTTGACAATGGCTGTTGCACCAAACTCACCACCATTATCGAAGACCAAGGTACGATTAGGTCCACTAAATCCATCCTCCCTATCAGGACTTGATGTCTCTATGCCATTATCCTCATTAGCATAGATAACTTTTGTCATATTATTATCGTAGACAGCATAGTTATAAGTAGCATCGGATACAGGCAGGAAGTTCCAACCTACCCTATTTGGCTGACCACCAACTATAACTCCAGTAAGTTTTAAACAATCTGACGAAAAGTCTATAGGCTGATTTACATCACTCATCTCGTCGACAGCCTTTTGGTTATCATAGAGAACTGCCTTGGAATTAAGTGTTGCGGGACTACTCTTTACGTATGTAGCAAGTTGGGCTGTACCATATTGTATAATATTTACCAATGCTGCACTCTTGGTATTCTCAGATATTTCGCTCGATTCGTTTGTCCATGCAGAAGAGCTTGCTGTTGCTTCCCAATCGGATGCAGTTTTTGGCCAATCTATGTTTTTACTGCTAAAAGCCCTGAGAGGGGTATGGGTTGTGTAATACAGTTCACAAGGATAAATATAATCAGACACTGCTGTAGCCTCAGAGTTTACAGTTTTCTCAGTGTTGTACTTAAAGCCCCAATCTGGTGCCTCGGCTGTACCTCTGTTCTTATATTCGTATTGGGCCGATCCCTGAGGGAGACCTATGTTTTCTGGGAAATTGTCATAATCAGACTTGAAGGACGAAGCCCAGTCGAGGGTTACAGGTTCAGTTCCTGTCTCCCATGAAACATAAGTATTATTTTTAATACTGCTAATAATTGCATCAGTCAAAGTAAGCTGATCGCCTGAAGCGGAACCTCGAACTATCCATAGTTCATTATATAGATCCTGCACTGTAGCCAACACTTCTGGAGCTGAACCTGCGTTGAAATGATCTTTCTCCTCGAATTTGTTTCGAAGTTCAATCAATCGATTATTTGTTGCACTCTCCCAACCTACAGTACGCGCAATATTGGTGAGATAAGTCTCTATAGCCCCAGCAGGAGTAGTCCAGCCTGCATCAGTTGCATAATTTGGGGCAATCTGCACAGCCTCGAATTGGATATTGTCTTCACTGATAATAGCATCAGGCAGAGTTGCTATAGCGTAGCCATTGCTTTGCTTCTCAGCTACAGTTGTTGGTCTGCCTCCGGCGGCACGACCATAAAACAGAAAATGGTCTGTACCTATAGGTATTCTAACATTTCTGAATGTCTTTACCTTAGAATCACTACTACCCAACAAGTTGGTTCCGCTGGATACAGGACACCAACTATAGCCAGTAACGCTCTCATTAGCAGAATAGATAATATAGTCGTCTATCCCTCTGAAACCGTCATCCATCTGCGTAACGTTGTCTGTCATTCGCGTTTTTGCAGCACTTGAACCTTTACCAATGCTTATAGCCACTTCAGCCTTAACCGTCTGAGTCTCAGAGTCATAGTCAGGGTTATAGATAACCTCCTCGCTACTGCAAGCAAGACAACCCATCAGGGCTAAGGGCAATATGTAACTATAAACGTATTTCATATCTCAGTAGGAGGAATAACGATACCTGTCTGCCAGTTTATATTTGCCAGCATACCCAGCATCAGGCGAGGATTACGCAGATCGGGCACCACGTTATAGGCATTCGCAAAACTGCTAACAACAAAATCTACACTCGTCACCTTTCCTTTCTTGAACACACGATCCTGAGCTGAGGAGTCTTCTGCATCATTAGGATTCAGTTCTGCCAGTAGATAGAACTTCGTGCCATTAGAGATGATGGGATAATTAGCCGCCTCTCCCTTGTAACCATAAAAGTCAAAGCCACTATTATTAAGGAACTCTACGGCAATCTTTACAGTTCTCTCGTCCTTATCGGTAGTGTTCGCATCATCTTCGGCACAACTCTCAAGCACCAATGTGCGGTTTACGGTACTGGTCTGTGTAGACAGGACCATGCCGTCGGGTATGGCTGTATCGTAGATGATATAGTTATCGTTTGACGTCTGCTCAAATTGATAGTCTACCTGTTTCTGGTTTCCTATCAGTATACCAGTTATTGGGAAGGCAGAGGCAGTGAAGTGGACTTGGCGACCTGCTGCATCCTGTAGAGTAGAGCTGTTTGCCCGTATCGTTGCATCAAGACGACTTACAGCATAGCTTATCTCGTCGGCAAGTGCAACAGAGTGAGAATAGATGCCTACTTTTTCGTCTGAATTATACTCATACATGTCAAGGAAATGCTTCCAACTGGTATCATAGTCCTGCACACCCTCTACGGCATAGCCATGCTGACGGGCATAGAGCCAATCGCCATAACCATACATGTGGATAGTGCTGGATGTACGTATCCCACTCTCTACATAATAATATAGTGACGGAGGGTAAACGTATGAATTTAAAGAGGCTCCATCAAAGAGTATAGAAGTAGATGTATTGGGCTCGAATTTATTGTTGGTACTATTCCATGCTACTCTTGCCGTACCATCAGGCATACCAACGGGATAACCATCAAGCAATTCTGCGAAAGTTATCGTATTGTCGCTGATTGTCGCTTTTCCATCTGCTGTTATTGCTCCTCCAACGGCAGTCTTTTTGGTATTATCTTCTATATTAGCATAAAGTTGGCGGATCAGCGCAAAAACATTAGCTGAAGAACCTGCGGTGTTTTCTATGAATTTATCATATTGAGTCGTTAATCCTTCAGTATTCAGTTTTGTAGCTATAGATGTCAGATAATCTGCTAAAGCTTGAGCTTTAGTAGAGTTATCGGTATTCCACCTTGTATCCAAACTAAAAGACAATCCGTTTAATCCCGACACTGAGAATGTAGGAGTAACAAGTTTGCCATTAACACTCGATAAAGCATTTTCCGCCTTCTTTGCCTCGCCATAGAATCGAAACTTATCTGTATTCAGCGGCACCTCCACATCAGCATAGAACTGTGTAACATCATTTTCGCTGGGATAAGCCGATGTAAGCACTATCTCTTTCCACGCTTCTACGTTGTCATCATTTACTGTATGGGCAAAGAGTTTAATATCCTGGATACCTCTGAATTCAGGTTCCTCCTGACCTTGCACTATATCCTCGCCCATACGGGTTCTTGGAGTATTTACCCCTGAAAAAGAAAAAGAAAGATGAGTCTTAACTACCTCTTGGGGCATCGACTCACTTAATAATGAGCTTAGATCATCATTATCCATGCACGCTGAGAACATGACACCAACAAAGAGCATCAAGCCAAAGGTCTGAGCTCCTGTAAATGGTATTCTATGGTTATCGTGCGTGTACATATTTATTATATCTCCGGATTATAGGTTCCGCCGGGTTTCCAGTCTAAGGTTACGCTTACGCCTACCTCAGGGCTGTCGCTCTCTATCACGCCGTTGTCGCCCATCTTCACCTTTATAATCTTCAGCTGACCAGCACGTAGAGGCTCTTTTACGCGGAGTATGCTCTCGGTAATCGTTCCGTCGGACTGGGGTACATAGACGTGGAACTCCCAAAGGGCGTCTTCGCCTGGCTGGGCGATGAAGGGATCCTCAGTCTCTATGATGGTACGGGTGGCTGAGAGTTTTACCTCTCGCGATGGGAACGATACTGAGCAGAAGCTTAGTTCGTCGCTGCTCTCTATCTGGTTCAGCCTGATGGTTCGCATCACAGGCGATTTCTCTGAGAAGCTGTAAGTACTGTCGCATATGTTGAAGCTCGTGGCGAAACCAGTGCTATACGTCTGGATGCCCTCGGTATCGTGACCCTGAGGATCGATAACCAGCGTAGCAGAGCAGTTAGCCATATAGAGGTGGACGTTGAAGTTCTGGTTCTCGTTTTCCAGCACCTCCATAGGCTGACGGGCAGTAAAGATACCCGTGGTATGCGAGTCGATGGTATCGCGGTCTATCTGTTGCAGCCTTGAAGTATGGCAGTTGTCGTCGCCTTCGAGGGTAACCAGATTGTTATCCAGGATGTTTGCCGTTGCCAAGTGCATATACTGTCGCATAGGCAGGTTCAGCTCGTAGCTGGCCTGGTTGGCATCCATGATGTGCTCGTTGTGCTGCAAGCGGGCAGAGTCGCCCTGAGTGTCGTAGAACGATAGGTCTACATCGTGGGCAAAGTCGGTAAACACGTCAGAGAGGTGGGTTCTCAGTGCTTGGGCAATGTTCAGGTCGGTCTTGGTGGTAAGCTGGGTTTTCAGCTCAGTGGTCATGTTGGTAACCAGTCTGAGCTCGTACTCCATCTTAGCCTGCTCACCGCAATCGCTCAGATCATCGTCGATAGTAGAACAAGCCACCAACGAAATAGACAAAACAACACCCCAGCATACTGCCGAAGCAATATGCTGAAGCTTTTTAGTTACATATGCAGTGTTCTGTCTATTCATCACGTTTTTTTGCGAACTTTTTTGTTTTTTCTCTCAATCCCTCCCATGACATGCCTGAAAGCCTTTGCCACAAAGGGTTTGCGGCAGGTGAGGGATGTTTCTAATCCCTCCCTTATCTCTCCCATATCCCTCCCGTCTACTCTCACCACCCATTTGAGGGATTAGGGAGAGATTAGGGAGGGATTTGGGAGGGATTTCCAGAATCTCCACCCTCTCGAAACCCCTTTATTTACAGGGGTTGCAGAAGATTTAGGGAGAGATCGGAGAAATTTTCTCGAATTTTCAAAAAATCAAAGAACCACTATTTTCATCCTTATTTTATTCCCAGCTTGGGAACGTTTCATTCCCAGCGTGGGAACACCCCATTCCCAGCCTGGGAACATTTTGTTCCCAAGGCGGGAATCTTAGATTTCTGTATTGAATGTCAGACCAGGAGTCCAAGAGAGATCCACAGAGAGTCCAAGTTCGAGACTTGGATTCTGCAAATCAGGAAGGACATTATATGCGCCACCTAAACCTTTTTTCTGATCTGAATTAGTAGTGGCATCCTTTTCATTCTTACTAATAGTCAAATTAACTTTAGTTACATAATCCTGTTTGAAAATCTGACCAACATTTATATCATGATTCTCACTATCCTTAGGTTTAACTCCATTCGTAAGGTTTAATTCACCTATTAGATAGAATTTTCCACCTTTAGGAATAATTCCATCTATGCCTAAAAAGTCAGAACCTGTATTGTTAGTAAGTTCTACAGCTACCTGAACTGTCTCAGTTGTTGCAGCTGTTTCAAAGACAAGAGTATGATTGACTACAGGCGACGTCTCTGTACTGCTAATCTTTGCCGACATTCCTGCTGGCATATTAGAATCATATATTGTATATATGTTAGTACCTGTAGGAGCAAAAGCGAAATCAACATTCTTTTGTGAACCAATAAGTACAGCAGAAACTGGGAATCCACTTGTGGCATCTACTGTTATATCTGCATTATTGCGATCCTTTAATGTTCCATCTGCAGCCTTAATTGTCAACTCCAAACGACCAACTGCATATTGAACTTGGTCTACCAGTGCTACGGAACGAGTCGATCCTTGAACTGTACCATCTGTATACAAATCAGTTGTTATAGCAGACCAAGAATTTTTAGTAGAATAACTTTCAGAAGCCTTAGTTGTTGCAACTTTTACCAAGCTATTTGCAGTATAGCACAACGAAGGTGGAAATACATAACTGTTAAGGCTTGCAGTATTCCCTCCTAAACTTGCATTAACCTGAGGCGAGGCCGTGTTACCGCTCCAAGAAATAGAAACAGCACCATCAGGAAGATTTATTTCTGCTGGATAGTTATTATAAGCTGCTAATGAATAAGTGGTAACTTCACCTGGTTGAGGAACCAAATATTTATTTGTTTCATCGTATTTCGTATCATCAATAGCAGTTAGAATAGTAGTCCTATCCGTTCCGTCAGCTTCAGCGGCAACTTTAGTACGCAAATCAACTACAGCAGCCAGAACAGAAGCTGATGAACCAGACTTTAGTTTCTTAAAGTCTTCCAAATAACTTGCCAGTGTATGGTTAGTTAGACTTGTACTCTTTGCGGCAATAGCAGAGACATACTCACACAATTTTGTTGCACTTGTATGTGCAGTTGTAGAAGTATATATAGGCTCTAAAGAGAAACCATAGGTAGAAGGTGCACCTGTAAAATCTGTTCTATTAACAAGTCCGTATTTGAACTTCTCAGCAACAGTAGGCTCATTGGCTGTAGCATAAGTTGGTGTACCTTCGCCATAGAAAAGAAATGCTCCTGTTCCAACACTGAAAGTAACATTGCTATAAACTTTAGAGTTATTATTACCTAATGGAGTTTCAATATTATCCAATGGAATAGTAGTAGCTGGGGCTACAGATTCTAATGTTGCTTTTGTGGTAAAAGGAATCAAGACGATCTTGTGCATTCCGCGAAATACAGGAGTTGCTTGACCTTGAACATCAGCTTCAAGCATACGAGTCTTGCCTGCGACATTCTTTGGTAGAGAAATTGTGAATTCCGTCTTCACCGTATTATCCTCCGGATTGTAATCCGGATTGTCAATTGCATCTTCGCTTGAAGAACAAGCGGACAATGAAACCATGCTTGTAAGCGCTATCGCACTCATCAAAGCAAAATACTTCATTTTTTTCATACTTAATACAATATTTATAATTTTATTTTTTATCCCTTAGATAGATTCTTATCAAACCAGCATTACGATGGTCGCGGAAGGTTGACATAATCTTCTTCCAGATACGACCTCCATTCAGACTACGGAGTCGCTGCTCACGGGTAGCAGGATCCTTAAACTTATCAATAATCTCAACTGCTTGATGCATCTCGGCATCACTCAGATAGTCGCGCAGATCGGCCCAAGCCTCTCCACCACAACGGACATCAAACAACGTATCGTCTACGTCGACATACCTACGCAGATACTTCTTAAGGGTATTGGCTCGATTCAAAGCCAAGCGCTCATTGCCCCACTGCCCGCCATCGACAGAGGCATAACCCACTATCAGAATCTTCTCGATCTGACATTCTGGATCGGCCTGGAGCTCCTTAATGGTACTTACTATGCGATCGATAACCTCACCATTGCCATGATAGTAGCGGTTTATGCCGTACTTGCCCACTGGATAGTAGACAAACAAGGCACCATCAGTCTTACGAACAGCCTTGTCTACATCGAACGTACCATATTCTGAAGCTGGAGCCAAAAGCGGATTCTGGTTTATCAACTGTTCAACGTGCGATGTCTCTGCCAACATCTGCTGTGGCTCTGGTTCAGGCATCTGCTCAAGTTCGGGCTGATAGACCTCAACAGAATCGGACTCGTAGGTGATAGGCAGGACGTGGACTTCGGCTGGAGTACCGTACTCCGAACGACGAGAACGCTTAGGAATGTTGTAAACCACATTGAGTGCAGCCTGAGGCATAGCAAACACTTTCTGATCGTCGCCCACCTTCATACCGCAATGACCGCACTTATAACTGGAGAACCATGTATAACCAATAGCCGCTCCAATAATAGCCTCAAGTCTGAGATTGCGGGCGAGATTCCACGAATAACCATAGAAAAGCCCCAGAGCTGCGAGATCGCCCTGGCGACGCTCATCGCGAACAGACTTATAAAGGCCGAAGGGAAACATAACATCAGCTACGTTATAGTGGCTATAAATAAGATTCATGCCATAGAAATGGCGATGGGAAACAGAATCCGTCCAATAGCGAACATCGGGCGATACCAGCAGATGACGCCACTTACGGGAAGTCTGCTCACTGGTAGGCCAGGGGCGATAACCGCCTGTAATGCCCACCGACCAGTGAGGAGAGAGACTCAAACCGAGGCGAAGATTGGGCGTAAGAGTAGCATCGTACAGCAAATTGTTGCTGATGGTTGATTGCTGTGCTACAGTCTTCTGGCTGATAAGCATGAGCATCAAAACTAACACAACGCGTGTACAAATTCTATTATGCATGCTCTTTTGCATTACATTTCACTTTGCAAAAATAACAAAAAAAAAAAAATAAAGCCAAAACCAAGGTTAAAAAGCCTTAATTTTGGCAATTATTTGCTCTATTTATCGACAAAAAGAGAGAACTCAGTTCTCAGCCTTATCTTCGCCTGTAGTATCCATGCTTCCATCCAAACGGATATCCACATCACCAAAATTGCTTACACTTACTATCATCGGTATATACTCGTCGGTCTGAGGATGACATACGCTTGCAGCAAACAGGAGCTGAGAGCCATCAACCTTATCGAACACAAAACCTTCAAGTATACCTGTCTTTCGATAATCATCGTTCAAGCATTTGTCGAAAGCTGCCTTTGTAAAGGTCTTTGTACAGAAAACGCTACCATCGCTACGAATGATTCGCAGAGTAATACGGTTATCAACAAACTGCTGTCCCAATTCGTCCTTAACCATAGGCAGAGAGTCGTTTGCAATACGCGACACTTCAACCTGATACTGCTTACCGAGCCATAAAATATCTTTTACATCGCGATAGTCCTGCATACGTATAGGAGCCAGAGGCTTAGGGGTTTCCACCTGCTGGACGATAATATCATCGTGCTGTTTCTTCTTACCGCAACTAACCGTGAGAAGAGATACACATATAATAGATAATAGTGCTTTATAGTTCATAATCTTCATAAAATTTTGTGCAAAGATACGAAATAATTGAGAATTATTTGTATTTTTGCAGCAAAAATGTTGGATAATGAAGAGAAAACATGTAATATTAATAGCCAGCGGCATAGTAATACTGATAGCAATCCTTGGTTTTACCATAGGTTGCCATAATGCCAAACAGGAGCCAGAACCAGAGATAGCTCCCCTGGCCCAGGGTATAGACACAGTGCCTATGCTGATAACCCAGGTGCAGAAATGTTCTAAGCTGTATACAGCAGAGTATCGCGTACATAAGATTATAACTCATGACGATGCCCTGAGACTGAAAGGTCAGCTGATGAGTAAGGCATTCGACCTGAAAGTGCCTCTGGCTGACAGAAAGATTGCCATCCCCATGGATGCGAAGATAAAAGCGTATATAGACTTCAGTGAGTTCAGCGAGAAGAACATAGAGAGAAGTGGCGACAAGATAACCATAATACTGCCCGACCCACAGGTGGTGATGACAAGTTCGAAGATAGATCAGAAGAACGTGAAGCAATACGTGGGCCTTACTCGTGCCAACTTCAGCGATGAGGAACTGGCCAGCTATCAGCAACAAGGCAGGGATGCAATCATAAAGAGCATACCCGACATGGGGATAGTAGAGACCGCACAAGCAAACTCTGCAAAGGTTCTGGTGCCAATGTTGAAACAGCTTGGATTCGAAGAACAGAATATTACGATTGCGTTCCGCAATACTAATCGCGATTGGAAATCGCTGATTAGATTCGAGGAGTGATTTTCGAGGAGTGAGGAGTGAGATATGTTTAGAATATGAAATACGTTAAGATAATAATAGGTATAGCAATCATGGCTATTGCAATAGCAACTGTGCTATGGGTAAAAAGCTGCAATAAGGATAACTTTATCAGCATAGAGGCTGATAAGGCTATCGACCCAACGCCTACGCAGATACAATCGATAAAGGATATCGGTGAGTGGGAGTTTTTATCTGTATCAGCAGAGGAGATGGTAGATACCGTAAGGAAGGGATTCTTCAGCAACGACGAGTTGGTTAGGATTTACTACGGTACACTTAGACTTGGAGTGAATATGCATCAGGTGGAGCCTGGCTGGATTAAAACTAAGGGAGACACCATAGAAGTTACCATGCCAAAGATAGGTCTGCTGGACAAGGACTTTATAGACGAGGCAAAGACAAAACCTTTCTTCGAGAGTGGGAAATGGACTCCAAAAGATCGCGAAGCACTCTATCGGAAAGCCTACAGACAGATAATTCAGCACTGCTTGACAAAAGAGAACCTGAAAGCCGCACAGGACAACGGCGAAGCGCAGATGAAGAATATGATGACGCAATTAGGATATAAAAAAATCACTATTTTGTTTGGGGATTAAGAAAAAATATATATCTTTGCCACATGAATATTACTAAGATCCTAATAACTACAACACTACTACTATCTGTTTGCATCGGTCAAGCGAAAGTAGATTATAGCAAAGATGCGAAATACCAAGAACTTCGCGACTCGATGACTCATGGATTCAACAGTGGCGACAGCGCCAGATTCTATACGCATGTACACAACCTGCAGAGATACCTGTTGCACCAGAATGACTATCACGGCTACTACACCCAGCGCTGTAACGAGATTATCTTCGAGATGAACCGGCAGCGCATCTTCGAGGCTTACGTGAAAGCTCAGGAGCTGTCGAAGGAGTTGCGTGAGAAGAAGCTGGACAAGGAGATGTATATGGCCGTGAACATGATGGGCCACATCAACAAATACTGCGGCAACAAAGAGGCTGCAAAGAGTTGCTTCTTCGAGGTGATAGACATGATGACGAAAAACGGATACTATGAGAGCATCCCACCTATATATATGAACATAGTGAACGTGGCTCTGGATGACGACCCCGACGAGGCCCTGATGCTGCTTGACAAAGCAAAGGAGATAGCCGAGAAATACTCGCCCGAACGTGTGTTCGACATAGAGACAAGAAAGACACTGAGCTACTACAACCGAGGACAGATAGACAAGTTCCTGGAGGGTTACAAGCTGTATAAAGAGGGCGAGAAACAAGGAAAATCATCAGTTCACGGGCGAAGCATGGAGGCTTACTATCTAGCATGCACAGGCAAGGTGGACGAGGCTATAGAATATGCCAAAAAGTATTTGGGCGATGAGGGGCAGGAAGCCATACCGCTGATATACGAGAGAGCCGGCAGATGGGAAGATGCATACAAAGCATTCAAGGAGGAATCATTAGCCAGTGACTCTATCGACAACGTGGTGATATCAAACAGCATGAAGGGAATTCAAGACCAGATAGAGCTGTATGAGGTTGAGCACAAACAGTCGCTTGACCGCACATACGGACTGCTGGCACTGATATTCCTGCTGGTGCTGCTGATAATAGCCATGGCATATATAGTACAGGTACGCAAAAAGCATATGCTGGAGATGAAAAAAGCCTATGACAAGGCCATGGAATCGGAAAAGATGAAGACGGCGTTCATACAGAACGTTACCCACGAGGTGCGCACCCCACTGAACATCATCACGGGTTTTGCACAGGTGATAGCCAACCCCGACATGGCCGAGAGCGCAGAAGAGCGCAAACATATATCGACCATGATGCAGAAGAGTACACGACAGGTGACCATCCTGATGGACGAGATTATCGGACTGTCGCTTATCGACTCGACAGAGCAGGTGACAAAAGATGACGACACCAACATCAACAGGATGTTGCGCAAGCTTACCGAGGAGTACAGAGACCACGCCACCTGTGATACGGAAGTGAAAATGGAAACCACCCTACCCGACGACTATACCCTGAAGACCAACGAGAACATGCTGCACAGGATCATGAACTGCCTGATGGAGAACGCAGTGAAATATACCCAGAAGGGAAGCATAACAATAAGAACCAAGCAGGACGACGAGGTGCTGAAGATAGCCATCGAGGATACCGGAAGCGGTATACCAGAGCATGAGGCCGAACATATATTCGACCGGTTTGTTAAGCTTGACAACTTCAAGGAGGGTATAGGCTTAGGCCTGTCGCTGAGCAGAAAACTGGCACAACAGTTAGGTGGAAACGTAGAATTGGACACCACCTATAAAGATGGTGCCCGATTTATCGTTACATTACCAATAGGTAACGTGAATTAACCCAAGTATTTCATCAAGATGCGAGCATAACCACTGTCGTGCAGTTTGGTGATGCTCTTTTCGCGTATCTGACGGACACGCTCACGAGTGAGTCCCATCTCAGCTCCAATCTCCTCGAGACCACGCTCCTGACAACCGATGCCAAAGCACTCCTTGACAATCTTAAGCTCGCGGTCCTTAAGTACATTGCGAAGAACATTATCGAGATCGGAAGTAAGCGACTCGTAATCAACAAGCTTATCGGTACGAGTGTCGTCGCCCGAGCTAAGCATGTCG
>Ga0310695_10007733_pt1 | contig 17050 bp, 16 predicted proteins | sample RumenRJG_04DNA_FD_203882 | JGI IMG/M metagenome (GOLD analysis project Ga0310695, IMG submission 203882) | Bovine rumen microbial communities from Lethbridge, Alberta, Canada - RJG_04 (v2) (version 2) | ecosystem: Host-associated > Mammals > Digestive system > Stomach > Rumen | place: Canada...
TTCCTTGACAATGGAATGCTTCCTGCTGGTTTGATCAATACGACTGGAGGTATTTATTCTCTTCGTACTGCGTCTGATATTCGAAAGGAAGAATGTCCAAGAGCTTTTACTGAGCTGGAGGCAATAGCAAAAGTTCAATCAGTAAAAAGCTCAAATGCCATCGAGGGTATTATAACCAGCGATCAGAGGATAGCGGATATAGTGAATCGAAGCAGCGCGCCATTGAATCATGACGAAGCTGAGATCGCAGGCTATAGAGATGCTCTCAACATAATACATTCAAATTACGTGAATCTTACATTCTCTGTAAAAGATATCCTTCTTCTTCATGAGACGATGATGGCTCCTTCCGGTGATGATCTGGCAGGGCAGTATAAGCAAACTGATAATGTTATTGTAGAAATAGATACAAACGGAAACAGAAGAGTAAGGTTTCGCCCGATACCGGCAAATGAGACTAAAGAGGCGATGGAGCAGCTGGAACTGGCATATCTGATCGCATGCTCCAATTCTCATATAAATCAACTTCTGCTGATTCTATGTGTCATACTGGATTTCCTGTGTATTCATCCTTTCCGGGATGGTAACGGAAGGATGTCACGGCTGTTATCGCTGTTGCTTCTGTATAAGAATGGATTCGACGCCGGAAAATACATCTCGTTTGAAGAGCAGATCAACAAGTACAAGGATCTGTATTACGACGCACTGCAGCGTTCTTCTTCGGGATGGGATACCAATCAGAATGACTATTTCCCATTCGTTCAGAACTTCATAACTATGCTGTATATATGTTACAAGGAGCTCGACCAACGCTTTGCAGTAGTACAGGGGAAAAGAGTAACCAAGACTGCTCGTATTGAAGCGACGGTCCTTGGGAGTCTGACACCTTTATCTAAAGCTGATATTTGTGCTATGCACCCGGACATCAGCCAAACGACCGTAGAAGCTGTGCTCGGGAAAATGGTAAGAAACGGACAAATAAAGCGTATCGGTGCATCCAGAGGATCAAAATATATCAGGAATTGGGAAAAGAACTAATTGCCTGGGTACAATACCGGGTACAAACGGGACGGCGCTTTACCTCCTTATAATTTCAACGTTTGTACGATTCTGACTTCTTCGAGTCCCATGCTTGATGTGAGGTGTCACGAAGTGACGGACTACCTGTAAGGATTGCCCGAAGGGAGGATCCCTTACATGGAGTCCTGACATCGGTCCTCCGCCAGAGACGACTGTTGAATACCGTCGTTTTTTATTCCGAAGAGGTATAATAAGTACATCACGAGAGTCAGCACGGTGCTGATAGTCACACTGGGGCTCCTGCTTATGACAAAAGGACTTAAGCTGCTGTGAAAATACACATACTGAATTGCGGGTACATAAGAGTATATGAGGATCTGCTGTACGGCGGCGGGAGTATAATGACTGATTTCCGGAAAGCCGTTATGGTTCCCGAACGCAAACGGGTAACACTCCCGGCGTTTTCATATCTGATCGAGCATCCGGCAGGGCTTTTTCTTGTGGATACAGGCTGGAGCAGAGATATCAGTCCGGATGGAGTCTATGATCCCAAAGCTGTAAAAAGCGTTCTGCCCACGCACCTGGCCGCGCTGTACAGGCCATATGTACCTGCGGGCATGGCAGTGGATGAACAGCTGAGATCCATGGGTATAAGGCAGGAAGATATAGACGCAGTGCTCATTACACATCTTGATCCGGATCATGTTTCGGGACTCAGATCGGTGAGCCGGGCAAAGAGGATAGTGATACCTGAGGATGAAGCATACTGGTCGGTAAGGACGAAATACCGTATCAGACAGCCGGAGCAGCTATGGGATGTAGAGGGTGCGGAAAGAGTGTTCTTCAGAGGCCATCTGCTTGGCCCGATGAACAAAGCCATAGATATCACAGGTGACGGCAGCATCATGATGGTGAATATGCCGGGGCATACAGACGGGCTTTGCGGAGTCATTGTCAGAAATAAAGAGAGGTATGTGCTTCTGGCTTCGGACGCTGCCGTATCTCCGCGCAGCTGGGAAAAGATGGAAGCACCGGGATTCGCCGCTGATCCGGCACTGCAGTTTAAAACTCTGCGCTGGGTCGCAAAGGAAGCAAACGACACTGCATGTGCAGCCGTTCTTTGCAGTCATGATAAAGAAATAAAAACTGAAACGATAGAGTTCTAGCAGGAGAGTCCCATGTCCTCCGCCTGAGACGACTGTTGAAATATACAGTCGTTTTACAGCGGAAAGGCAGTGGCTTCGCTAAATAGGCTCTGCAGTATTTGTACAAAATGAGCGACGCTTTCACGGGCGTCGTTTTTATGTGTGCAGAGAACACACGAAAATGATTCCGGGCAGTCAAAAGGAATCCAGGCATACTGCCCGCTGTGATCGTTCAGGAATCCCGGAGCGAGGCAGACGCCTCTGTCTGCCGCGACATTGGTGAGGGTGGTGTCGTGATCGTGACTGTTGAAATAATCTATCCGGCCTGAAGCGATCAGCCTCTGCTGGACAGCCCGGAGTGCCGCGGGAGAACCTCCACCCACCATAAGAGTACGGCCGTACAGGTCCTCTTCCGTGAGCAGGTTCTTATCCGCAAGAGGGTCATCTCTGCGCGCGATCAGATATATACGGCTCGTGAACAGCTTATGCACATTGATAGACGGGACATGGCGTGTCAGCTCCTCGAGAGTGAAATGTATGTCCGATTCATTTTTCAGGAAAGCCTCAAGCCCACCGTTATATAAGAACTGTGGCTCTATCTGTACATCCGGATGAGCATCTGCCATTAAGCGCATTGCTTCAGGCAGAAAGAATATGGAGCTGCGTGTCATCATGTTGATGGAAATGCTGTCCTTGTATTTCGCGCTGAAATTCTGACCCTGCTCTATGGCGCGCTTCATCTGGTCGCGAAGAGAGGTGATAGTAAGGACAAACTGCTCTCCGGCCGGAGTCAGAGCCGCACCTTTGCCGCTTCGTTCAAAGATGGCAAAGCCGATCTCTTCTTCAAGAAGCCTGATCTGGTAAGAGAAAGTCGGCTGACTGACATACTGGTTCTCGGCCGCCCTGGTGAAGTTGAGAGTGTGAGCGAGTTCTATACAATAATCGATCTGCTTGGAGTTCATGGCCCGGTCCTTAGGTCTCGTAGTAGTGAAAAATGGATGCATGCGATTTAATTATTAAATCAATTATATACTGTTTGGATTGGATTATTCAATCAATGTGTGCAAGAATTAAGCCATCAAAGGAAAACAAAAAGCAAAAGAACGACAGCAAGATGTAACAGGAGGCACAAAATGGCTAAAACACTTATCGCTTTCTTTTCAAGGGCAGATGAAAACTACTTCGGCGGAGCTATGAGATACGTCAAGACAGGAAATACCGAGATCGTATGCAACGGCATGAAGGAAATGATAGATGCAGACGTTTTCAAGATCGAGATGAAGGATCCGTATTCACCGGTCTACATGACATGCATAGAGGAAGCCAAGAAGGACCTTAAAGCAAATGCACGCCCGGAGCTGGTGAGCATGCCTGAGAGCATCGATGAGTATGAGACGGTCATCCTCGCTTATCCAAACTACTGGGGCACATTCCCGATGGCAGTCGCAACATTCATAGATAACTTCAACTTTGCAGGAAAGACGGTCCTCCCGCTCTGCACGAATGAGGGAAGCGGAATGGGACACAGCGAATCTGATCTGCGCAGGATGATGCCGGGAGCAAACATAAAAAGCGGTCTTTCGGTAACAGGCAGCAGAGCAGCGAGCGCATCCGGCCCGGTAAAGAAGTGGCTCTCTGCAAACGGAGTTCTTTAAGGAGGCAGCGATGGAATACGAAAAGGGTTATGTATATAAACTGATGGACGAAGGCGGCCCTACAGATAACAGGGAGCCGTACTTCAGAGAAGCAGTAGAAGAGATGATGCGTGCCAGAGTCCTCTGTGCAAGGGCTAATGCCAAGATGCCTGATGATCCGACCTATGTGAATGATCTTGAGGAACTCTTCGGAAGAAAGCTTGATGATGTGCGCATTCTGACGCCATTCATCTGCGACTTCGGAAACCGCGTCAAGTTCGGAAAGGGAGTTTTTCTGAATCATTCGGCGATCCTTTCTGCATCGGGCGGGATCGAGTTTGAGGACGGCGTCATGTCCGCACCGGGACTCAGGATAGCCAGCATCAATCATGATATGAACGAGCGCCACACCAAATACACATATGGCAAGGTCCTCATAAAGAAAAACGCATGGATCGGGATGAATGCAACTATTTGCCCGGGCGTCACAGTCGGTGAATATGCCGTTGTGGCAGCAGGCGCTGTTGTAACTAAGGATGTGCCTGATTACGCGGTAGTAGGCGGTGTACCGGCAAAGGTGATCAGATACCTGGATCCATCTGAACAAAAGGAATAAAAATGAAGATTGATGGATTTGGTAATGTGAATGTAACAGGGATAGACATAGCAGCGCTGGATAGGGATGAGAAGGATGTTCTGTATCATCAGGCCAGATACTGCCAGGCAATGACTGATGCGGACATAGATACGCTGAGAGAACTGACTGCGGAAAACAAAACCTATACACATATGAGTGGTAAGAAGCAGACAAGAGAAGAGTATTTCGCTGACATCGCAGATGGAAGTCTGACATATTACACCATCGGGATCGCTGATCCGGTAATAAAGGTAAATGGCGACAGCGCAACTATAACATACACTTCAGTACTTAACGCTAATGCTTATGGAGCAAGGGGTACCTCCCAAATGAAGGGCACACATAGCTTTACCAGAAAAGACGGTAAATGGATAGAAGAATAGGAGGAGTTTATGGGACAGTCAATAAAGAGATTCGGAATACTTATGTTGCTGATGGCGCTTGTTGTCACAGCAGTTTCCTGTGGCTCAGGAAATAGTGAAGACCAGGCCGGTTCTGCTGAAGAGAGCACGGCGGAACAGCAGGAAACAACATCAGATACAGAAGTTGCGCCAGGAGAAGGAGAAGGTAAGGCTCTGGTTGTGTATTTTTCAAGGACGGGAGAGCAGTATAAAGTCGGTGTGATCGACAAAGGAAATACTGCGATCGTTGCTGAGATGATAGCGGAGGAAACCGGTGCGGATATGTTTGAGATCCTTCCGGAAGAGGACAGCTATCCTGATACATATGATGCGCTTACAGAAGTCGCCAAGCAGGAACAGAACGATAATGCCAGACCTGCATATAAGGGCGAGGTCCCGGATCTTTCCGGATACACAACTATATTCATCGGGTCTCCGGTATGGTGGGGCGACTGGCCGATGATCATGTATACGTTCTTCGAAAATGAAGATCTGTCAGGCAAGAAACTCGTGCCTTTCTCAACACATGAAGGCAGCGGCCTTGCAAACTTTGACACTGCGCTTGCAGAAGCCTGCCCTGATTCGGAAGTGCTGGAAGGACTGGCTGTAAGGGGGCAGGACGCACAGAGCGATCAGGAAAATGTAAGATCTGCAGTAAAAGACTGGTTGTCGGGACTCGGATACTAGTTATAATAGTATACAGCTCAGAAGAGGAAACTCGAAATGAACACAAGAAAACTCAGAGATATAGAGAGATCCGCTGCACACTGTTGATAACTGAAAGTATTGTTATGTGCTGTAGATACTATTACGAAGATTTCGAAATAGAATTAAGAGAATTGATGAAAGCTGAGGCAGTAGTAAAACTGTCAGACTTTGATCGCAGTAAAACAACCAACCGAGATATTTATCCGTCCCAGGCATCTGTCACGATACATTCTGCTGAATCAAATGGTGGTCATAAGACAGATACTCTGGGTGTGTCGGAAATGTTTTGGGGTTTCGAAAATCCTTATAGAAAAGGCCTCATCATCAATGCGAGATCTGAGACTGCAAGAGAAAAGAATCTGTTCGCCGAAAGTATAGCCAGGCGGCGCTGTGTGATCCCGGCAAGCGGGTTCTATGAGTGGGACCGTTATAAGGCAAGATACAGAATTACTTTGCCGTGTAAGCAGCTGATATTTTTTGCAGGATTCTACCGTGAGGAGCAAAGCGTTAATCGATATACAATCTTAACTACGGAAGCGAATGACTCAATGATAAGGGTACACGACCGTATGCCTGTAATTATCAGCCGTGACGAGATCAGACCGTGGATATATGATGACACAAAACTTTCGGAGTTCCTTGGAAGGAAACAGCCGGAGTTGATATGCGAGCATGATTCCGGACAAATAAGGATGGACTTTGGGCTATAGGATAGTCTTGGTATTTCCTCGTTTGTGTTCTTATATCGGAAAGCAATAAAATAATAATTTAGTGCAGTGAAAAGATCGATGAAAATATGCCTTCGATCGGCAACCTGCTTTCCGGAATCTTTTGTTTTCATCAAAGCATGCATATATGCATCGACTTGAATAATTATTAGCTTTTTCGCCTTGCTGCCTGCCGGCGAAAAAGGACTTTTTACAAATCTTCTACATGAGAGCCCCAATAATACCATTCCATGTAGACAAGGAGCCGAACGATTTACGTAAAATACCTCTAAAAGGCGTCAAACACTTTATGTCTGCTATAAATCAGGCTGATACCGCCGCCACCAGAGCCCAAAACAACCCTTCTCTGAGGACCTTAACCCGAAATCGACAATGTATAGGGATGCATATTTTAAAAACAGCGCTTTTGTCTACATGAAATCCCGAAATCAGATGCTTCATGTAGAAGTTCCTGAAAAACTCCTTTTTGCCTCATCTTTAGTCAATGAATTCAAATGACGTTAGGTGGCTATAAGCAGACGCAGGAGAGCGACTGGCTGTATTACACTTGCTTGACAGACGATAAATTATATGCTATCTTGAGTCTACCGACAGGCTGTCGGTAGACTCTTTTATAGGGGTTTTAAAGATGAGGATCGTAAAAACTGCAGAAGAAAGAAAAAACGAAATACTTGATGTGGCAGAGCAGCTGTTCGCCGAAAAAGGCTTTGATAATGCCAGCACTAATGACATTATCAAAAGGATCGGGATAGCCCGCGGCACGCTGTATCATCACTTCGGATCCAAGGAGGAGATACTTGACGCTCTCGTGGAGAGGATGACCCGTGATGCGATCGCCAGATCAAAAGCTGTTGTTTCAGATAAAAGCCGTCCACTCATGGACAGGCTTACGGGAGCGATAATCGCGCTTGATATAAACGACGGAGCCGGTCCTGAGGTGTTTGAACAGATCCATAAACCTCAGAATGCTTTGCTCCATCAGAAAATGCAGGAGCGTCTGATCAGCGGAGTGGTCCCGCTGATATCAGAGCTTATCAGGGAGGGAAACGAGACGGGTGCTTTTGATTCGAAATACCCTGATGAAGCGGCAGAGATGATCCTGATCTATTCGAATATTGCATTCGATGCACTTGCCGGGCTGACTGAGGAGGAGCTTGTACAGAAAGGTCAGGCTTTTATCTGCCATGTTGAACGGATACTTGGTGCAGAAGCGGGTAGTCTGGCACCTGCGATCATGAATATCCTGAACAGATAATACTAAAAGGGACTTGCCTCTGTATATGGCGGGTCCCATATATTGGACCATTCTACCGACAACCTGTCGGTAGACAGAGGGGTAGTAAAAATGGAACAACGATCAAACTACAATAAATTCCTTCTTCTCTGGAGCGGAGAACTGGTGTCGGCAATAGGCTCGGGCCTTACTAGCTTTGGCCTTGGCGTATATGTATTCCAGAAGACAGGCAGCGCTGCTGACATGGCGCTTGTGGCTCTGCTGGCATTCCTGCCGGTGCTGCTTCTGAGCGCGCTTGCGGGAGTCGCGGCTGACCGATATGACCGGAGACTGCTTATGATGGCCGGCGACGGGCTGTCAGCACTCGGGCTTGTATATATCCTGATATGCATGCTTTCAGGCGAGGCAAAGCTGTATCAGATATGTATAGGTGTATTCATAAGCTCAGTGTTCTCATCGCTTCTCGAGCCTTCCTACAGAGCGACGGTTACAGATCTCCTGACAAAGGAGGAATACTCGAGAGCGGGCGGCATGGTGAGCATAGCCGGCAGCGCGAGATATCTTATATCACCGCTGATCGCCGGCTTTCTGCTGACAGTGAGTGATGTGAAGCTGCTTCTGATGATCGATATAGGTACATTCTTCCTGACAGTAATATGCACGGCTGTGGTCCGCAAAGGAATTTCCGCAAAGCCTGCAGATGCAGAAGGGCCTTTCCTTGAAAGTTTCAGGGAAGGCTGGGCAGCGATAAATGAGAAGCGTGGTGTGATGATACTGATTATCGTCTCATCCGTGATGACATGCTTCATGGGCGCGATGCAGATACTGGCAGAACCTATGATACTCGATTTTCAGAGCAGTAAAGTGCTCGGGATAGCTGAGACCGTTTGCGCGTGCGGAATGCTGGTATCAAGTGTGATCATAGGGATCCGCGGACTGAAGAAAAACTTTACGGCCACTCTCAGCATATCACTTGTGCTTGCGGGACTGTCTATGGTCGGCTTTGGCCTTAAGGAGAACATTCTTATGATCTGCGGTTTCGGATTCATGTTCTTCTTCATGCTGCCGTTTGCGAATAACTGTCTCGACTATCTGGTCAGGACCAATATAGATGCCGGCAAACAGGGAAGAGCGTGGGGCCTGATCAGCTTCCTGTCTCAGATAGGTTATGTAGTGGCATACGGGACCGCAGGGCTTCTTGCCGATCGTGCCGCGAATGCATGGCATATCGGTGTAGGCCGGGGAGCAGCTGCAGTGATCATGGTCTCGGGAGCGATGCTCGCAGTAGCCGCGGCAGCATTGTACAGGTCGAAGGATGTAAGAAATCTGGAAGAGCAAAGTGCAGGTGAAACGTATGGACAGACGAATGATAATCAATGACATCAAAGCAAATAAGCTGGTCTCGGCTGCGACCTGTATCTTCATGGCGGTAACAGCGATGCTGCTGGGGCTTTCGATACTCCTTTATGCAAGTCTCGCTGATTCCATAGACTCTCTCATGACTGAAGCGAAGACTCCTGATTTCCTGCAGATGCATACGGGAGAACTGGATGAAGATGCTGTTTATAGCTTTTCGCAGCAGAGAAAAGACGTAGAAGCAATGCAGGTCTGTACCTTTCTGAATCTTCAGAACAGCCAGATTTCTATCGGAAATGAGTCTTTTGAGAACAATATGCAGGATAACGGGCTCAGCTGCCAGAGCAGCCTGTTTGACTATCTCGTAGATGCGGACAATAAAGTGATTTATCCATCTGAAGGAGAGGTGTACGTGCCGGTATGCTACAGGAAGGAGTACGGGACAGAAGCCGGAGAAGTGATGAGGATCGGAACGGAAGAGCTGATCGTTGCGGGATTCCTGCGTGATTCACAGATGAATTCGATGATGGCCTCTTCCAAGAGATTCCTGGTCAGCGAAGAGGATTATGAAAGGATCAGGCCGCTCGGCAGCGAGGAATACCTGATAGAGTTCAGGCTCAAGAATGGCAGCGATATCAATGCCTTTGCTACAGCATACAAGGATGCAGGACTGCCCGATAACGGTCCTATGATCACGTATCCTCTTATCCGGATGATGAATGCGCTTTCAGATGGCATGATGATACTCGTAATACTGCTTGTAAGCGTTGTAGTACTGCTTATCTCGATGCTGTGCATCAGATACATTATCCTGACTCAGCTTGAGAAGGATAAAACCTGTATAGGAATGCTGAAAGCGGTGGGAATATCAAGGCGTGACATAAGGAAGCTCTATATGTCAAAGTACCTTATCTTATCCGTTGTCGGATGCATGACGGGTGTTATCGCAGCAATCATCACGGCAAAACCAGTCGGCGCGCAGATGGGAGAGCTTTACGGGAATGCCGGAAACATCGGACTGATATATGCGCTGATGATACTTGGAGCGCTTGCGGCTGAAGGGGTGATCCTGCTGTCAGTGAACAGAACTCTTCACAGGACAGACAGAATATCTGCTGCCGATGCACTTTACGGGAGAGGAAGCTTCGGGAAAAAGAAGAATCTCTGGCTGCCTGCAATGATCATCACTGCAGCGGCGATGTTCATGATACTTGTGCCTATGAATATGAAGAGCACTATTGAGGCGCCTGAATTCGTCACATATATGGGGATAGGCGAGAGCCATATCCGTATCGATATAAGGCAGACCGGGAATGTCAGGAAGATCGCCGGAGAAGTGACTGAAGACATAGGGCAAGACAACAGAGTCCATGATTATGTGCTGATGGAAACAGGCTCATACAGGACTATCCTCGCGGATGGGTCGTCGTATAATCTCATGATCGAAAACGGGGATCACAGCAGATTCCCTGTGAGATACACAGAAGGCAGGTATCCTGAAAATGACAGAGAGATAGCTTTATCTGTCCTGAATGCTGAAGAGATGGGCGTGAAGCTGGGGGACGAAATCATTGTCTGCAAGGAAATGAAGGACGGCACCAAAGAGGAGAAGGTCTGCAGTGTATGCGGGATATATTCAGACATCACTAACGGAGGCAAAACAGCTAAGGCCTGTATGAAAGATCCGGATGACGCAACGCCGGTAATGTGGAGCATCATCTATCTTTCACTTGCAGATGAGCATCTTGCCGGAGAGTGTACAAAGGAATATCAGGACAGATATTCGTCCTTCGAAAACGGCGTCAAGGTCACACTGATCGAAGACTACCTGAAGGGGACCTATGGCCAGACAATAAGAAACATCTCAAAGGCAGCTTCGGTCTCTGCTGTCATGGCGTGTTTTGTACTGTTTATCGTGATGCTTCTGCTGATACGGCTGGTGGTCTGGAGAGAACGCAATGACAGTTCGCTCAAGAAAGCATTGGGATTTACCTCTTCAGATATCCGCATGGAATATCTGAAGAAGACTTTGACATATATACTGCCGGGGATAGTGCTGGGAGTGTTTGCCGGGATCATTCCGGGGCAGAGTCTGGCGGCGCTGCTTCTCAGGTCCATGGGAGCATACAGCTTCCGATTTATCATCGATCCGCTGACAGTGTTTGCAGCTGCGCCGGCTATGACAGCAGCGTCTGCCATGTTTGCCGCAATTATAAGTTTGACGGAAGTTAAAAGAATTCATGCATGGGAATGCCTCAGGGCAGGGGCAGTAAAGTGATTACATGGGGAAAATGGTGACCAAAATGAAAGAATTGCTGAAAGTAAAACATCTGGGTAAGGCGGATATCCTGAAAGACATAAACTTTGAAATCAGAGAAGGTGAGATGGTCGCTGTCATGGGACCGTCCGGATTAGGAAAATCCACACTTCTGTATAATGTATCCGGCATGGATGATCCGGACACCGGGGAAGTGATGCTGGGAGATAAGATGATCACCGGGCTGAATGAGGATGAGAAAGCCGAACTGAGACTGAAAAGAATGGGCTTTGTGTTCCAGCAGATGAATGTGCTGGAAAATCTGAACATAATAGACAATATAGTATTGCCTGCAGTCCATGCAGACAGGAAGCACAAAAAGGAACACTGCGAAAGGGCAATGGAGCTCATTGAAGGATTTCATATCGCCAATCTGGCGGAGCGGAAGGTGTCCGAAGTGTCCGGCGGGCAGCTTCAGAGGGCATGCATATGCCGCAGTATGATGCTGGAACCGGAGATAATATTTGCAGATGAACCGACAGGCGCCCTGAACCAGACGGCAGCTACTGAAGTAATAGAGTCATTTCTGAAAGTCAACAGAGCCGGAACAACGATACTGATGGTCACACATGACAGCAGGATCGCTTCCATGTGTGAGAGAATTCTGTACTTACTGGATGGAGAAATCAGAGGAGAACTGAAACTCGGTAAGAATGTGCAGAATGACAATCGAGAACGAGAGCAAAAGACCATCAGATGGCTCGATGAAATGGGGTGGTGATTTGTGACAAAAAGAACTTACATCCGCAAGATGTTCAATCAAGAAATACGTGGTATCATAAAGACGTTAACAAATCATTTGTCGGGACTTGCGGAGGTTTTATCAGATGAAGAAAACGATAGAAGAACTGCTTCAATGCCCATACTGGATCATTGATATATTGCCGTCACAAGTGCCCGAAGACAGTCCCGGACAATACTTTTCTGTTGAAAAGTATTTCCTGCAGGGTGAGCGATTAGAAGAGATAAAGCAAAAGCATATCGATCTGATCCTGAAACTGAATTGTTACAGAAATATATCAATAGGCGATGAGACTGTGATCAATCCGCTGCCGGATCACATTGCCGACGAAATGAAAAAAAGGTATCTCTACATTATGATAGGCGAAAGCATGATCCTTTCCGAACCTGATGATACTCATTTGACTGTTTTTGATCCGGATCCGCAGCTGCTGGAACTGATCAGGCAGATCGCTTCCGTCGAAGGCCTGTTTGTCTGGAAGCCTGCTTTTTAGAATTGTGATATGAATGAACATGGAATCAGATTGCTGGCCGCGGAGCTGGAAGAAAAAATACGAAAAAAAACTAAGGACAGCCTGACTGACAAAATGCATGTACATGTAAAGGGCATGCCGAGAAAGCAGGAGATCGAAGAACTGCAGAAATCAGAAGAGTTCCGTGAAGCACTGGCAAAGAAACTGTCGGAGGATAAGCTTTACCGGGACTGCATCACGATAAATCTGCAGCCTGAGAGTATTCTTGTCGCCAGATACAGGGAGGATGAAGAAGCTTTTGACGCGGTTGCGGACAACTGCACCAGGAGGATCATTTCTGCTGCGCGTAAATATACAGCGAAGAAAGAAAGGAAATTTCTGGAGAGATATGATATCGATGAGCTGATCTCTGAAGTAAAGGGAACTGTCCGTGCAGAAATCATCAGAAATCTCAAGTATCATCTCCTCAATGACAGACTCAGGATCGGCTATGAGACTGTCAGCCCTGATAATTACGAAGATTTTGAAGCGTGGATAGCAGATATGGATGAATATGAATTACTCCATTTTGCAGGGTTTGATGAAGCCAATGCAGGTATGCTGTATTCATCTGCTATTCTGGATAAACATAGTGAAATAGCTGCTCTTAAGGTAGCTGAACCGGAAGATGTCTGGAATACGGAACTGTATTACGGCGGAGAAAAGCTTTTCAGTGAGATCCGGAAGCATTTCAGCGGGCAGAGGCTGTTTGGTCTCGTGAGCCGCAACAGGTATCTTAAGAAAAGTTTTGAAGCGCGCAGGATGCTTCGCGCAGAGGTGCTCGACCACGTTCCGGACAGAATGCCTGATCTTTTCCCGGAAGCAAGGAATATGGAGCGCAGCTTCATCGTCCATATCGGTCCTACGAATTCAGGCAAGACATATGCTTCAGTCGAAAGGCTGAAGACAGCAGAACACGGGATATATCTCGGGCCGCTGCGCTTGCTGGCGTTCGAACAGTATCAGAAACTGAATGAGCAGGGATACCCATGCTCGCTTTACACGGGTGAAGAGCATCAGCTGGTACCCGGTGCACGTATTCAGGCGTCTACTATCGAGATGGCAGATGAATCCGAAAGATATGATATAGCTGTGATCGACGAAGCACAGATGGTGGCTGACAAAGAACGCGGCTGGGCGTGGACGACAGCGATCCTCGGCCTCAGAGCTGACGAGATACATGTATGTATCGCCCCGTATGCAGAGAAGATCATCACGGATCTGATAGAAGAATGCGGCGATTCATATGAGATCATCCGCCATGAGAGACAGACTCCTCTTGTCATGGATAAGCCGAAATTCAAGCTGTTCAGGGAATACATACATAAACATGATGCCCTGATAGTGTTCTCAAGACGGAATGTGCACGCTGTCGCAGGCGAGCTCAGAACGATGGGTATCAGGTGCAGTGTGATCTATGGAAATCTGCCATATGATGTCCGGCAGGAGGAAGCAAGAAGATTCAGAGATGGAGAGACCGATGTTGTAGTCGCCACTGATGCCATCGGAATGGGGATGAATCTGCCGATAGAGAGGCTTGTGTTTCTGGAAATAAGCAAGTTCGATGGAACGGATACGAGGCTTCTGAAGCCGGCGGAGATCCAGCAGATCGTCGGAAGGGCAGGAAGGCGGGGCCTCTATGATAAGGGTCTGTGGAACGCGCTTGAAGGAAAGGAAATTATTGATTCTGCTGTTGACCTTGAGATCCCGCAGATCGAAGCGGTGTATGCAGGCTTCCCGGAGTCACTTATTACTATAGAAGGAAAACTGTCCGGGATAATAACTGAATGGAGGAATATAGAGCCGCCTGAGGGTTATATAATCTCGGTGCTTGAGCATGAGTATGAGCTCTGCACCTATCTTGAAGAGAGAACAGATGACAAAAGACTTATATACAGACTTATAACTATCCCGTTCGATGAAGAGGATAAGGAACTGAGACTGCTCTGGAACCGCGTGGCAGCGACTGTATTGTCCGGAAGTCCGGTAAGGCTTGCCGGAATGAATCTTGAGCTTCCGGATAAAGCCATGTCACTGACCGCAGCTGAGAAACTTTACAAGGAATACGATCTGGCCTATGCGTTTATTGAAAAATTCGGTGACAAGGCGGAGTCTGAGACTGTCCTGCAATATAAAAAAGAACTGTCTGAGATCATAGCTGAAATACTGAAGACTTCAAGACTGCCATTCAAAACCTGCAAGTACTGCGGCAGAAAACTTAGGTGGAACTATCAGTTCGGGATATGCGCTGAATGTTATAACGCAACGCGCGGGAGGCGCAGGCATCACTGGGACGAATACTATTGACAAATACATGTAACCGTACAAACCTGATTAGTGATAAAATAATATTTAGTCTGCTGAAATCAGAATAAACGTGAAGGAGGTCCGAAATAGGATTTTTTGACAGTGTGAAAAAGGCAATCAACAGTGAAGTTCCAAGGAAATTCGAGGCGAACCGTCAGATCACGATAGAAGAGCTGTACGATCTTCTTATTGAGCATGAGGATGAATTCGAGATGCCGTTCAAGATGAACAACATACTCGGCAAAAGGATAGTATTCAAAAGGCATCCGAGACTTGAGATCCAGCTGCTGGTCACGGTCAAAGGCAATGTTATTACGGTAACACCGAATAATCAGGAAGTTGAGATCGAATCAGGAGGCTTTTCCGTAAGAACAGCGGATCTTAAGAACGGATTCGGGTTTCAGACGGAATTCAACAGAGATGACTATGTCACTGACGTGACAAATAAGATCGAGAGGATCGTAAACGGATAGATATCAAAAGGGTGAACCGGATGAAACGATTTGCGAAGTACTACAATGAGGATTATGCACGGATATCGTATTACGCAGTCAGGACTGTGATGACGATATTCATTCTGGGGCTGATAGTATATTACCTTGCGGGGAAGACCGGAGCCGCGATATTCTTCGTTTCGGCTGTTTTTAAGCCGCTTGTGCTCGGACTTGCGCTGACATACCTGCTGAGTCCGCTGGCGGCGAAACTTGAGAAGAGGCTGTTCGCCTCTGTCAAAAAACCGGGCGCGGCAAGGCTGGCGTCTGTATTATTGACATTTGCCATAGTGCTGATCGCTCTGTTCTTCATCCTCGGCATTATGGTGGTCACGATAACAAAGAGCATTTCGTCATTCAATTTCGAAGATATAAGGTTGCTTGTTCTTGGCCTGGCGGATCAGTTCTCGAGATTCTGGACGACAATAGAGAAAACGCTGGCCAGCATGAATATCAATCTGGGCAGCGCCGGAGATTTTCTGAGCGGCGTTTTCAATGGCGTAAAGGAAGGGGCTTCCACTTTGCTTTTCGCTGTCATATTCTCGATATATTTCCTTATAGATGACAGTATCGGAACGTACTGGAGCGGAGTGCTGAATGCGTTTACAAGTGATCAGACCAGAGCCAGAATGCGCTCATTCGCGGCTGATGCCAACAGGGTATTCTCAGGATACATCAGAGGCCAGTCGCTCGATGCCCTTCTTGTCGGCGTCATGGTGTCGATCGCGATGCTCATAGCCGGCATTCCATACGCGCTGGTAATAGGAATACTGACAGGCATAGGAAATCTCGTGCCATACGTTGGCCCTGTAGTAGGCTTCGGCTCACTGATAATAGTCTCGCTTGCTGAGGGTTCGATAAGCAAACTTATAATAGGTGTGGTGATCCTTGCGGCGGTCATGTTCATTGACGGCAACGTGATCAATCCGAGGATGCTCAGCAGTAATGTTGAGGTGCATCCGGTGCTTGTGATCGTTGCGCTGCTTGCCGGCGGAAAAGTAGGCGGCGTGGTGGGAATGCTTGTAGCTGTCCCTGTGGCTGCTCTCATTAAACTGCAGTTTGAGAAATACGTCGAAAAAAGAAAACTGGCGAAGGAGATATAAATGGCAGTAGATTCAAAATATCACAGATTCCGCGAAGCGGGAGAACAGGCAAATATCAACAATGTTGCAGAATACGGTGTGCCTGCACGTTCACTCTTCACAACGAGCAAGGTGTTCACTCTGCATCGCCACATGGATATCACCGATGATCACGGAAGCATAGTGTATCAGTCTGATTCAAAATTCCCGTCGATCCATGACAAGACGGATATAACTGACGCCAGCGGAGCGCATGTGGCGCATATCGAGAGAAAGATACTGACGCTGCATGAGCGCCATTTCATAACCATGGCGGACGGTACAAGCTTTGAACTGTCGAATGAGCTGCTCCATCTCATAAAGGACATCACTAACATCGAAGGTCTTGGCTGGCAGCTCAGGGGAAACATTCTTGGTCTCAATTTTACGCTTTACGATGAGAATGGCGAAGTCGTTGCTGTGATAGGTCAGAAGCTGCTGTCCATACATGACAAGTATTGCATAGACATCTATCAGCCAGAGAATGAGAAGACCGTTGTAGCCATACTTGTGACACTGCAGCACATGATGAAGGACAGAGCGGCTGCGGCATCCGGAGGCGGCGGAACAGCGGGAGAATAATAATCAGACACAGGGAGACAGAATGATACTTACCAGAAATGAACGGCTTGCGGCCAGCTACTGCGGGGCGGAGCCTGCACTTTCAGCAATGGGCGCGTTCAGAATAGTTGAGGATA
>Ga0310695_10007738_pt1 | contig 17037 bp, 15 predicted proteins | sample RumenRJG_04DNA_FD_203882 | JGI IMG/M metagenome (GOLD analysis project Ga0310695, IMG submission 203882) | Bovine rumen microbial communities from Lethbridge, Alberta, Canada - RJG_04 (v2) (version 2) | ecosystem: Host-associated > Mammals > Digestive system > Stomach > Rumen | place: Canada...
TGCCCTGCCTGAATAATTCAAGGCATGCGATCTTTGTCGCGATTTCGATTGGTTTGGCTTGTGCGCACTGGAGAGCCCAATCGCCAAGTTGTCCATTGTTTTGCTGTGTCATTTGTCTCCTTTCCATAACAGAAAGGAGACATCAAGACTACCTTTTACCGTGTCTCAAATTCGGGGAGTAGTGCACGCCATGCGCGGACGCGCCACGGGGCGTCTGTGCGTGGTTATACGCGGCGTCGTTTCCGATGCCGTTCCATGCCTCTTCAATGGCGTCATTTGCGATTTACCATTCAACGTCGTTAGTCTCCCCAAGAAGATAGGCGGCATTATAGCACATCCTTCTATGATTTGTCAATCCCCCCACGCGGCGTTTTCTGCGCACGGCGGCGGTGATTTGTGATATACTTCTCGGCGGATTAGAGCGCCAGAGGGTCCCCATTGGTGGAGTGGGAGTGGTGGAGTAACTTCATGCCATGGCTCATACTCGTCCAGGTAAAAGGCGCGATGGACCACCCGGTTTACCAGGTGGTAGTATCTGTCCGTTTGAAAGTTCCTTGGGCGTCGCATGGCAGACAGTTTACCAAAAATTCAGTCACTCCACCGCTCTTACTCCACCAATCGTGTCTGACCCTCGTGCCTCTCATCAACGGGTCGCCGTCGAATCGCTGAAGATTACAGCGTCGCCGGGGTCGAGCCAGAAGGAATCCGCGTACGCGGCGGCGGGAACCTTCGCGCCGAGGAACACGTACGCGCGGGCCTGGATTTCCGCGTTCATCTCGCGCACGAGGTCGAACACGGGGCTGCGGCGTCCGTCATGCGCTTGACGTCGTGCCCCAGGCCGATGATCAGCTTGATTCCGGCCTTTTCGGCCTCGCCGAGAAGGCGCCTGGCCTCGGCCGGCGACGTGCACCACTGCGTGAGGTGCGTGAAGCCCGCATCCCCCGCCTCCGCGTAGCGCTCCGCCGAAGCGCCTTTCTCGTCCCACGCCCCCCAGCCGATGATCGGCATCTTGGCACTCGCCCACGCCGCCGCGCAGAGTGTGACAGCAAGCGTACAACAACAATTTTTCGCAACCTTCATCGCTTCATTCTCCCTCGTCAGCAGTGAGATTGACCCTGTTCCCTTATTTTTGCCGCATTTCGAGAACGCAGCCGACGATGCGATGGTCGCTCAGAAGGCGTTCGTTGTCTGCGGCAAAGAGCTCCTTCACGTCAAACCCCTTCACGACAACGTTGTCGAGTACCGAATAGCGTCCTTCGTTGGCGACGACGTACCCCGCCTTCTTGAAAGCGTCGAAATGTCCGATCTCCGGCACGTTGAAGTCGGCCGAAATGATGACGTAGGGCATGTTTTCGCAATGCTTCACGAGCTGACGCATCTGCGGCAGCGCGTAACGCTTTCCGTCCGTGGTGCGATACCAGTCGAGGTGGCTCTGGACGAAATGTACCTCGTTCGTACCGAACCGGAACACGGAGTCGATAAAGTAAACATTCTGGCGATGCAAGGTGTAATTGACGATCTCGTACCGGACGCACGGAAAGCGTGTGAACAGGGCGTTACACTGGTAGTGGTTCTTCGGGCCCAGGATCATCGTGGGGAACGAGGAAAAAACCTCATTCGTCGAAAGCCGCCCCGCCTTGTCAAATATGGGGTCGAATTCGCTCACGCCAAGGAAGTCGGGCTTCAACTGGGCGATCATCGCCCGGTACGCCGCACGACGAGCAGGCGATTCTTCCGGCGAAATGGCCGTCTGGCTGTTCTTGCCAAGCGCGAAATGCCCGATGTTCCACTGCACGACGCTGAAGCGTACCGGCGACTGGTTCGTACCATCGTCCACCTTCTGCTCCGCAGCCGCATATGACGGCAATGCCGCCGCCACGCAGAGCGTGACAGCAAGCGTACAACAGCAAGTTTTTGCAATCTTCATTTTTCGATCCTTTCACTCAATGCCTTGTCCGTCATCAGCATGTCGGGCATTATACGGAGCGGACTGTCTCGTTTCGAGAATGTCGGGAGTGATAAGCTGTGCGTCAAGGAACTCCCGCACGTCGGGATTCGAGGATTTCACGAACGCGGCAGGGGCGGACGCCTCCACCACATGGCCGTCCTTGAGCATGAGCACGCGGTCCGCGAAGAGAAGCGCACCCTGAAGGTCGTGCGTGACGACGATCGACGTGATGCCGCGCTCCTTGTTGAGGCGGCGGATGAGGCGGTTGATCGTGACGGAAGTCACGGGGTCGAGTCCGGAGGTGGGCTCGTCGTAGAGGATGATGTCGTTGCGGCGCACAATCGCGCGCGCGAGTCCGGCACGCTTCTGCATGCCGCCGGAGATCTCCGCCGGATAGCGGTCCGCCGCGTCCGAGAGCTCCACGGCGGCGAGCGCCTCTTTCACGCGGGCGTCGATCTCGTCCTCCGTGAGGCCGCCGTGCTCCCGCAGCGGCAGCGCCACGTTCTCCTCCACCGTGAGCCACCCGAGCAGCGCGCCGCCCTGGAAGAGGTAGCCGAACCGGTTGCGGATCGCCTCCAGCTCCCAGCCCGTCGCGGAGGAAATCTCGACGTCGTCGAGCCACACGCTCCCGCTCGTGGGCGTGAGCAGGCGCACAAGGTGCTTGAGCGTGACGGACTTGCCCGTGCCGGACGGACCCACGACGGCGAGGATCTCGCCCTTCTCCACGGTGAAGCTCACGCCCGAGAGGACTTCTCGGCCCTCGAACTTCTTCACGACATTTTCAAATCGTATCAGCGACATGACGGTCCCTTTCGCTCACACGTCCATGAAACCATCGTCAATGGCATGGTCTGCGCGAAGCAGCACGGCGCGGCCTTCCGCGAGCGCCTCGGCAACAACAATGGCATCGGGCGCGGAAGCCGCGCCCAAGCCATTGCCGAACTCCAAGATGAGCCGTTCATGCATGGTCATGAGCCGCCAACGCGCCCGATGTGCCCGCGAAAGGCGCGGGATGAGGTTTACTTGACCTTCGAATAGCCGTAGACGGCCTTCGCGCCAAGCTGTTCCTCGATGCGGAGCAGCTGGTTGTACTTCGCAATGCGGTCCGTACGCGACATCGAGCCGGTCTTGATCTGCCCGGAGTTCGTGGCGACCGCGATGTCCGCGATCGTCGCGTCCTCGGTCTCGCCCGAACGGTGCGAGGTGACGGACGTGTAGCCGGCGCGGTGAGCCATCTCGATCGCGTCGAGCGTCTCGGAGAGCGAACCGATCTGGTTGACCTTGATGAGGATCGAGTTGGCCGCGCCGAGCTTGATGCCCTTCTCGAGGTACTTCACGTTCGTCACGAACAGGTCGTCGCCCACGAGCTGGCACTTGTCGCCGATCGCCTTCGTGAGGGCCACCCAGCCGTCCCAGTCGCCTTCGGCCATGCCGTCCTCGATCGAGTCGATCGGGTACTTCTTCACGAGCTCCTCGAGGTAGGCCACCTGCTCGGCCGACGTGCGCTTCGCGCCCTTCTTGCCTTCCTTCCAGGTGTAGTCGTACTTGCCGTTCTTGAAGAACTCGGAGGAGGCGCAGTCAAGGGCAATCGTCACGTCCTTGCCGGGCTTGTAGCCGGCCTTCTTGATGGCCTCGATGATGCAGTTGAGCGCGTCCTCGATCGAGTCGAGCGCCGGGGCGAAGCCGCCCTCGTCGCCCACGGCCGTGGAGAGGCCGCGCGCCTTGAGGACCTTCTTGAGGTTGTGGAACGTCTCCGCGCCCATGCGCAGGCCTTCCTTGAAGCTCTTCGCGCCCACGGGGCGGATCATGAACTCCTGGAACGCGATCGGCGCGTCGGAGTGGGCGCCGCCGTTGATGATGTTCATCATCGGGACGGGGAGCGTATAGGTGTTGGTGCCGCCGATGTAGCGGTAGAGCGGCATGCCGAGCGCGTTCGCGGCCGCCTTCGCCACGGCGAGGGACACGCCGAGGATGGCGTTCGCGCCGAGCTTGGACTTCGTGGGCGTGCCGTCGAGCTTCAGCATGAGCTGGTCGATGCCGCGCTGGTCGCACGCGCAGTGGCCCACCACCATGGGGGCGATGACCTTGTTGACGTTGGCGACGGCCTTCAACACGCCCTTGCCGAGATAGCGCTTCGGATCGCCGTCGCGCAGCTCGAGCGCCTCGTTCACGCCCGTGGAGGCGCCGCTCGGAACGGCGGCGCGACCAAGCGTGCCGTCGTCGAGGATCACGTCTACTTCAACCGTGGGGTTGCCGCGCGAGTCGATGATTTCGCGGGCCTTGACTTCCTTGATGATCATTTTGACCTTACTCCTGTTTTTACTAGAGGTCTTTGGTGGGCTATAGTAGATTCGAACTACTGACCTCTTCCATGTCAAGGAAGCGCTCTAACCAACTGAGCTAATAGCCCGGAAACGGAAACGGCGATTAGTATATCAAAACCGACCCGCGCGGTCAATGGGGAAAACGCCGATTTTTCTGGACGGTCATGCGGGCGGGTAGACCTCGGCGCGCCAGCCGAAGGCGCGGGCGGCCAGCACGTTCGGCTCCAGGTCGTCCAGGAAGATCAGACGTCCGGGCGGCAGGCCCATCTTGCGCTCCGCGAGACGGTAGATCGGCTCCTCGGGCTTGTAGAGGCGGTGCAGGCCCGAAATGACCTCGGCGTCGAGGAGCGCGCGATACGCCGCGCAGCGCGGCACGAACAGGCGCTCGTAGAAGTCGGGCGACATGTTCGAGAGCACGCCGAGCTTCTTGCCGGCCGCCTTCAGGCGGTGCATGAGCGCGAGCGTGTCCGCGCGCAGCGTGCGGATCCAGCTCTCGGCGTCGAGCTCCCAGAGGTCGTCGACCTGCTCGGGGGTGATCGTCGCGCCCGCGTCCGCGAACGTGCGCGCGTAGTATTCCGCAAAGGTGATCAGCCCGCCGTCGAAGACGTTGCGGTAGCGCGCCCAGCCGCGGTCCACCGCGGCGCGGTCGACGCCCAGCTTCGCGCAGTACGGGTAGACCGCCCAGTCGTTCAGCAGCGGCGACTCGGAGATCACGCCGCCGAAGTCGAACACCACGCCGTCAACTGCGGCGCACGCCGCCTCGATCTCCGCAAGCGTCATGGCGTCACACCTGAAGGCCGAGCGCGGCGAGCGTGGCGCGCAGCTTCGCGCGCTTCTCGGGCGTCGTCTCGCAGAGGGGCAGACGGAACCCGGGGCCGATCCGCCCCGTCATCACGAGCGCCTCCTTGACCATGATCGGGTTCGTGTCGATGAAGAGGTCGTGGAACAGGTCGTAGTACCGCTCGTGCAGGACGCGCGCGGCGGCGAAGTCGCCCGCAAGCGCGGTGCGGACGAAGTCGCCGATCTCGCGCGGCATCACGTCGGACGCGACGGAGATCACGCCGGACGCGCCGACGGCGATCATCGGCAGGGCGAGGGAGTCGTCGCCGGAGAGCACCGTGAGCTCCGGACAGAGGTGGCGGATCGCGCTCACGCGCTCCACGCTGCCGGCCGCCTCCTTGATCGCCACGACCATCGGGTGCTTCGCGAGACGCGCCACCACGTCGAGCGGGATCTCGCGTCCGCTGCGCCCCGGCACGTTGTAGAGCACCACCGGGATGCCGAGGTCGGCCACCGTCATGAAGTGGCGGTAGAGCCCTTCCGCGTTCGGCTTGTTGTAGTAGGGCGTCACCTGGAGCGTCGCGTCCGCGCCGCCGCGCGCGATCACGTCCTGCGTGAGCGACACGGCCTCGGCCGTCGAGTTCGCGCCGGTGCCCGCGATGATCTTCACGCGGCCCGCCGCGTACTCGATCACCTTCGCGATGACCTCGTGGTGCTCGTCGTGCGAGAGCGTGGGCGACTCGCCCGTGGTGCCGACGGGACACAGCCCCTCGACGCCGCTTTCGCACTGCCAGTCCACGAACGCCTTGAGCGCGCCGTAGTCCACGTGGTCGTCCTTTGTAAACGGCGTGACCATCGCCGTAATCGTGCCGTGCAGTTCCATTTTCGTGATTCCTTGCCTAGATGCAGCCCTTGGAGGACGGTACGCCCGTCTCGCGCGGGTCGGCCGACACGGCCTGGCGCAGCGCGCGCGCGAACGCCTTGAAGAAGCCCTCGCACACGTGGTGCGCCTCGTCGCCCGAGACCTGGCGGAGGTGGATGTTGAGGCGCCCCTCCACGCTCACCGCGCGGAAGAACTCCTCGAGGAGCTTCACCTCGAAGTCGCGCACCATGAGGTGCTTCATCGGACACGCCATCACGAGGAACGGACGCCCTCCCAGGTCGAGCGACGCCTCGCAGAGCGCCTCGTCCATCGGGATGGACGCGAAGCCGTAGCGCACGATGCCGCGCCGCTCGCCGAGCGCCTGGTTGATCGCCTGGCCGAGCACGAGCCCCACGTCCTCCACCGTGTGGTGGTAGTCCACGTCCAGGTCGCCGACGCATTTCACCGTGAGGTCCACGAGCGCGTGCTTCTTGAACAGCTCGAGCATGTGGTTGAAGAAACCGATGCCCGTGTCGACATCGCCCGCGCCCGACCCGTCGAGGTCGAGCGACAGGGATATCCGCGTCTCCTTCGTGTTGCGTTCGATGAACGCCTTTCTCGCTAGTTTGTCCATGGCGACACTTATTATACCATATTTTCGCCGTCAGCGCGTGCGTGGATCATGTGTCGGCTATTCGAGGCCGGGGGCTTCGAGCATGACGAATCCGTGTATCGAGCCGAAGCGCGCGGGGTCGTACAGCGACCAGGCGACCTTCCCGTCGGCGTCGAACTCGACCAGCTGCCATCCCCGCCGCGAATCGTTCGCGCCGTGTCCCGTCCAGTTGGCCACCATCACGTGGCCGTTCGCAAGCTCCTTCACGGAGGCGAAGAAGTAGCCCTTCCTGCCGTCGGCGGGCGGGACGGACCAGACCTTCTGCACCTTGCCCGCCGCGTCGAAGCGCACCACCTCCGCGGCGTATCCCGCGCCGGTCCAGTAGCCCTTGCCGTCACGCGCCTCCACGGCGTGGTACATGTTGCGGCTGTGCGGCATCTTTGCGTGCATCACGACGACGCCCTCCTGGTCGCGGTCCGCCTGCGGAACCTTGCCCCGCGTGAAGCCCGTCTCGTGGGCGATCAGCACCTCGCCGGACGGCAGGAGCGTCATCGTGCGGGCGTTGACGATCCCGGGAAAGACGTAGGACGCCACGAGCCGGCGGTCCTTGGAGAACCTGCGCAGCACGATTGCGCGTTTCTTGTTGACCTTCGTGTTCACGCATGCAAGAAGTCCGCCGTCCGGAAGTTCGCTGATGGCGGATATCCCGGCAAGCGAGGGATGGCGAAACTCGTCCACGATGCGCCGCTCGTCCATGTCCACCACCTGGAACCCGCCGCGGCAGACGGAACGGTAACGCCCGATCTTCCCGGGCGCGCGCTCGCCCACGGGCTGGATGTCCCATGTTGGCTTCTCCGCGCTGACGAAAAAGCACTTGGACGGGTCCGACGAATCGTAGTAGTGGATGCGTCCGCGCGACTCGTCCGAAAGGACGAACCTCCGCACCTGGGAATCCGCACGCGCGGCAAGCGCGCAGCACACGGCGGCCGCAGCCGCAATTGTCTTCTTCATCATTCTCCTTCACTCCTTGAGTTTCAGCAGGTCGGAAAGCACCCGCGTGATCGTGCGCATCGCGCCCTCGAAATCGCCCTTGCGGGAGGATGCCGACACGCGCTTGACCGTCTTGCTCCCGCGCTTCAGCTCCACCTCGATCCTTCCGTTGCCGTGTTCGACGGATATCGAGATGACGTCCGTCGGGTCCTCTGTTTCGTCCGAGGAGTCTTCGGGTTGCTTCTTCTCCGACTCGGGGCGCGGTTCGTTCATCTCCTCGAGGATCACCTTGGCGAGAAGCTCGATCTTGCGGCGGACGCTCGGGAACAGCTCCCTGTGCTGCTCTGCGGCGTTGCTGGGCCGCGCGTCCTCGTCCGGCCACAGCGTCGCCAGCCGCGTCCTTCCCCACGCGTCCTCCGTCGCCTTCGTCAGGAGCTCCGTCACCGCCTGGAGGTCGGGCGTGCGCGTCCAGAACGAATCCTTCCTCCTGCGCGACTCCTCCAGGACGGATGCGTGGCACCCCTCGACGATCTTGTTCTGCGCGGCGATCGCGCTGCGCGCAAGGTCAAAAGCCGCCGCGACCTTGGCGTCCGCGCGCCTGTCGGCCTCCTCGAGGACCGACCTCCCCTTCGTCGCGCCGGCAAGCGCCTCCATCCCCTTCACGCGCCTCCAGTTGCGCACCGTCGCCGAATAGTCGCTGCGGGCCGCGGTCTCGTCCGCAAGCTCGGGATCCGGATGCCACGTGCCGTCCTCGAGCGCCGGCCACGTCGCCGCCGCCTGGCGCACCGCCGCCTCCGCGCGCGCCTTGCGCCACTTGGGGAGGACGTCCTTCTGCAGCCTCTGCTCGACGGCCTTCCTGATCCTGTCCGCGTCGAGATGCCTCCTTGCGTACGCGCCGAACTCTTCGCGCTCCTGCGCCGGCGCCTCGGCGCACGCGGCCGCGACGGCGCCGGAAAGCATCTCGGACGAGTACCGCGCGCGGAAGACGGCCTCGCTCTCGCGGGACTTCACGTGTGCGGACGGATTCTCGGACATCGCCTTCAGGACGGAATCCGCGTCCACCTTCATCTCGTACGCGTCGATCCGGCGCTCCAACCTCCCGAGCGCGCGGCGTTCGACCGCGGCGTCGACAAAACGTTCGAACGTGCCCTCGAAGACGCCCCACGCCTTCGCCGGGTCGTCCGCCTTCGCGCGGCGGTCCTTCACGTTGGCCTCGAGCCGCGCGCGAAGGTCGCGCTTCAGCGCGGACGGCGCGTATGCGTCGGCGCGCGCGCGCATGAGGTATTCCGCCTGGCGCTTCTGCTCGCGCCGCGCGTCGGCGATGACCGGCGCCACCATCCGTTCGCTGACGAACTGCCTGTTCTCTTCGAAAACCGGCGTCTTCTGCCGCGTGACGATCCTGTCGACCATCAGGACACGGAGCTTTGCGTCGTCCATCCTGTCGAAGTCGCTCTCCGCGGGACGCGTCGCCGCGACAAGCCCCTGCGCCTGCTTCTCGACCGCCGCGCGCCGCTCCGCCTCAAACGCCCTGTCGAAATGCCGTTCGACGGCCTCCTTGACGCGGAGGCGCGGCGCCGCCACGTCCGTTCGCGTGCCAAGACGTTCGTCGATGGCCTTCGCCCTTGCGTCGAACGCCGCCTTCGCCTCGCGCTCGAACACCTCCCGGCACAGCCGCCTCGCTTCGCCCGCCTTCTCGAACTTCCGCGGGTCCGCAAGCATCGCCCTTTCAAGCGCGCCCGCAGGCGGTCCCTTCTCGGCGATCTCGTCCGCCGCGCGCCGAAGCGCGATCTCGCGCGCGCCCTCGCGCGCCGCAAGGTCGAACTCCGCGTTGCCGGACGACAGGGCGGCGGCGAGAAAGACCGCGGACAGCATCATGGCAGCACCTCCGCGCCGGTTGCCTCGGAAACGAGCTTGAGCGACTTGGACCTCAGCGCGTCCGCAAGTTCGCCCGGATCGGATATCCCGCCGAGCGACGACGGGTTGTCGATCCACTGCCGCTGCAGACGCGCCGCAAGCGCGCGCTGCACGCCGCGGGCGTCGAGACGCACGGACTCCACCGCGCGCGCCACTTCCTCTTCGAGCCACTTTCTCTCTTCGTCCGAAAGATCGCCTTCCGCGAGCTTCGCCTCCGCGAGCACGCCCGCCTTCCAGGCGGCGACAAGGGCCGCCACGTCCGAATAGTCGCCAAACGCCGCGGCGGAGCCGGACGAAAACGCGGCTTTCGCGGCGGGCGCAAGGTCGATCCGGCCGCCCTTCACGTGCTCGTCCGCGTCGAACGTGCGTCGCCCGTCCGTCCCCTGCGTCATCAGCGCGTTGAGCCCGTATTTCACGCGGTGGTCCTCCGCCACCTTTTCGAGCGCCAGGACGAGCTTCTGCCGGTTCAGCTCCATCACCTGCTCGGCCCGCTCCTTCTTCGACGTCTCGACGAAGATGAAGTACGCGATCATGAACACCATGAGAAGCGCGAACACCACCTGCAGGAGAAGCCCCTGCAGGTCGTCCGTCGTGGCACGGCCCGAATCGCCGCCGCCGACGAGACGCCTGAGCGCCTTCATGTCGGCCTCCGTCATCCGATCACCGCCTCCGCCACCTTCTTGAGCTTCGACTCCGCGCCTTCCGCACGGCGCTCAAGCTCGTCGATGCGCCGGCGGAAGAACTCCACGTACTCCTTCTGGCGCGCATCGAAGTCGCGTTCGTACGCGGCCTGGCGCTCCGCGAACTTCTGCTCGTACGCCGCCTGGCGCCTTTCGAACGCGGCCTCGAACTCCGCCTGGCGGCGGTCGAAGGCGTCTGACGCCGCGCCGAGGCGCGCGACAAGGCGCTCCACGGCTGCGGCGAGGTCTCCCTCGTCCGTCTCCGCGAGCCCCGAGCGCTCCAGAAGCCGGGTGAAGTACGGCCTCACGAGCGGACGGTCGACGAGGAAGACCCAGACGACCGCCATGAGGGTGGAGAACAGCGCGGTGTGGAGACACTGCATGAGATCCGCCATCGTCACGGTGTCGAGCCGGAAGTATCCGATCACGATGATGCCCCAGAGCGTGCCGAAGAGGCCGAGCGCGACGTTGAGCTGGTCGGAGCCTCTGAAGAACGGGAAGTCCCCCGCGCGGGCGCGGCGCCGCGCAAGCATCCGGCCGAGCGCGCACGTCATGCAGAGGAAACCGAGCGTCGGGATGAACGTCGTCACGGCGGAGTAGTCGACAGCCGACCATGAGAGCCAGGGGAGGAACCCGGGCATCTTCGCCGCGACGGACGACGAATCGCCGCCCGCCGCGATGAACGCCGACCACCACTGCACGATCGCCACGACGTTGTTCGCGAAAGCGAGCGCGCAGAACACGGTCGCCGCCATGCACGCCAGAAAAAGGAACACGGTCGTTTTACATGGCCGCACGATGCTGGATGAACTCGTTTTCATGTCTGCCGCATTCCTATCTGACGATGAGCATCAAGCCGCCCTTGACGTTTTCTTTACTTGTCTTCATGCCGCTACTTTCACTTTCTCCAGATGCAAGTTTACTTCAGAATGAATGTGAATCCTGCGCCGATCGTATTGAGGACGAGCTTTCCGTCTTCAACGCACATGCTTCCCACCCACTTGGGCTTCTCGCCGGCGAACTGGAATCTGTCGGAGGTGACATCGTTCCCCAGTCCTTCGACAATCGCGTAACTCCCCCTTGCGACCATCCTGTCCCCCCTCGACACGGCAACACGCACGTTCGCGGAATCCCCAAACGTGACACTCGGGACGACGAGCCTGGGCGCCGCATTCTTTTCTGTGAAGTTGAATGCCAGCGTCGCGCCGTCGTTGAGCCGCAGTTCGCCGCCGAGCGTGGCGGTGCCGGTCTCCGCGACCTTGAGCGTCGCGCCGTCGTTGACCATGATCGCGCCAGTCCGCGCGTCGCCGCCCGTGTGCAAGAGAAGCGTGGAGGTGCCGTTCAGCGTGACGGGTCCCTTCCCCGGCCAGGCGTTCGGCATGACCTCGACCGTCGCGGAATCGGTGACCGTCAACCCGCCTGAGAAGATGGTGCCGTCCGACGTGTTGGCGAAAACGAACTTGCCGACGCCCTTCACCGCCACGCGGAACTTCTCCGCCGAGGCAGTATCTGCCGCGCCGATCGGCGCCTCGCTTGTGATCGTGCGGCCGATCGTCTTGTCGTAGTAGTCGGTCGTGTCAAAGGTGATGTTTGACCATTTGTCGGAACTGCTGCGCTTGAAAATCACACAATCTCCTGTTGTCGTGTTGCCGAGATTGTTATGATACATCGTCCAGTCTGCGTAGGAGCCGAACTCGTGCGAACCTGAATTGTAAACCCGGACATAGCCGGCGCCGCGAATGATTCCATCTGGCCCCATGATCGTCTTCGCGCTCGGCACGATACAAGCATTCTGGACAACCCGAAGCTTGTTTGCGATGAACGTGCCGTTGCCGCTGGAACATACGTAATGGGTCGGATTGTTCCCGCCGCTGCCTGATACATAGAACTCGCCATTGACCTTGAATTCTCCGTTGAACGTGCCCATGAGACGCCTCTCGCTTTCCGTAGAGGCGATCTTCGCGTCTTTCACCACGGCACGTCCGTCAGCCTCCATGTGGAAATCCGCATTATGCTTGTAGAACGTGGCGTTGGGAAGATTGTAAACGCCATTGCTCTTCACGGTCGTTCCGCCATGTTCGATCCTGTCGCCGGAACCAGTGAAATTGTATGTGCCGTGCATGGTAGTTGCTCTCTCGAGCCAAGTGCCCGTTGCGCCGCCCGTGAACTTGATAGGGCCGGGAGCCTGCACGACATCGACATTACCTGAGAAAGAGACGGCGTTCTCGAACTCGACTTCATTCGAAGAGCTGTTCGTGATCTTTTCCATCCTGGAGAGCTGCGCGCCTGAAATCGCCACGGAGGCGGAACCGGCAGGGAAAACAAGCGTCGTCGCCGCGAATCCGCCCCCCTCGGGATTTGTCAGCGCCGCCGCCGACACGCTGGCGATGACGGCCGTTCCGGACACCGGGACATTCCCCGAAAGCCAGTTCGCGCCGTCGTTCAGGCTTCCCTCCGGTCCTCCGATCCAAATATGGTCGCCGGCATTATTCGAATAAATGCACCAGATTTCCTTTCCGCCGTTTTCGAAGAAGAAATGGGCGTTCAACCCCGAAGGCAATGTTGCCGTAGAAAGGATGTCGCTTGCGAACACTCCGTTGCCGGATACCGCGGCGATCTTGTAAATTCCCGCAGGAAGGCCTGCGGGAACCGTGACCTCGAGGTTTGCACCCGCGATTGCGGAGGGAACGACGAGCGCCGTTCCAAGTTCGACAGTCGTCATGCCGGAGTAGGCGGGCTGAACGGAAAGCGCGACCGTGCCGCCGCCCTTGTAGGTCATCCCGCCGGTGTCGCCAGCAGCGCCGATTGTCGCCGGAATCGTGACGGCCTTGCCGTTGGCGTTGACGATTCCGCCGTTCGCGCCGACGCGCACCGTAATCCCGCTCTTGATCAAGCCACTGGATTCCAAATCTCCAACCGCCTTCAACTCGCCGCCGTTGAAGGTCAGCGTAGCGCTTCCTTTCCCCAAGGTCAAGCCTTTCGTCTCAAGCACGCCATGCGAATCGCCGACGGCATTTAGGTCTATCATGGCCACGGACGCGTTGTTGTCGTTGCCGGCAATGAACGTGCCGGCGGATGTGAAGGTTCCGCCGTTTATGTGAAGTTCGGCAGGATCGTCGTTCTTGGAGAACGAAACATACGTCGTGCCGATGCAGTTGAATGATCCGCCGTTCATGTTGAACACGCCCTTCGCCACGTTGTAGTTGCATCCGACGTACAGGTTGTTGCTCACGGTCACGGTTCCACCGTTCATCGTGAACTCGCCGGAAGAACCGGCCTGAGAGCTCACCCGGAACTGCCCACCGACCATCAGCGAGCCGTCGTTGTGGTAGAACCTGCCGACGTCGCCGTCATTCCACCCGGCTGTGAACATGTTTGGCACATACCAGTCCCCGCCGTCCTTGTGCAACTCAACCGTGACGCCTCCGCCGACAGGCCCAGTGGTGTCATGTCCAAGGGATAGGTTCCAAGAAACGGACGCAAGCGTGGCGCCGTTCTCGAATTTCAGGACGGCCGTCTTCCCTGCCTCCGTGCCTAGCAGGACACTGTCCCAAGGGATTGTCGTGCCGGTGCCGGACATGACAAGAGTTCCTTCCGTGATGTCCGTCTTCCCCGTGCGCGAAGCACCCAAGGTCAGCGTGCCAGGACCTGTCTTCTCGAATACGCCCGTCGTTGGCGCGTTGACGGTCGCCGAAACGCCGTTGGACACGGCGACCACGGGCACTGTAAGCGTCGTCGAACCGTCAACTGTCGCATTGGCGCGGAACGTGACGGACGCCGCAGCAACAGCTGAATCGACCATCGCCGCATCGCCCGCATTCGCGAACACCGCAGCCGTCGAATCGTACCAGTCGCCCGCGACGCCGTTCTTCGACCACTTGCCGCTCGTGCGCCAGCCTGCGCCGGATGCGCCATCGTTCCATACGTATTCGCCTGCGAGAGTGTCCGAGACGACGACCTTTGCGCCATTGTCCGCAAGAGCCAGTCTGTAGCGGCTCACATTGGTTCCCGCGACCACCATCGCATCCACCTCGGCCTGCGTGAACGTGCCGTTGCCGTCGTTTATTTCAAACACCGACCTGCCGTCGGCCGCGCCCTCAGGGGGAATCTCGACGACGATAGGATATGCTACAAGCGCGGTCTTCGCCGCTGCCGTGAGCGAAAGGACTGTCCCCGCGACGTTCGTCGTGCCACCGGTATAGGACGGGGTTCCGTTGAGGGTAATCACGCCGTTGCCGGCGAATCTCACCACGCCGGCATCGCCCGACTTGTCTTGAAGACTGGCGCCGATTGTGATGTCATGACCGTCCGAATCGATCGTAACGCCGTTTGCGCCGACATAGACATTGAGATTGTTGTTGGCTGGTAAAAATGCGTAGAAATCAGACATGTTGTTTCCGCACGCTTTCAACGTACCGCCGTCGATGTTTACGGTCCCTCCCTGTCCGGAATGGTTCATATACATTTTGTTGCAGGCAAGTACACCGCCATCCGTGACATTGACGACAGAAGTCTTTGCTTCAGCATTGTAGTTCAGCGCGATATACCCTTTAACCGTGAACTCGCCGCCCTCGACATTAAGCGTCCCCGACGATCCTCTGTCTTGGCCAAGCGTAAGATTGCGATTGCTTGCATCTGAGTTGTCATACGAGCCGCCGGCCTTTACTGTCAATATTCCAGTGCCACCATTCAAGCCGATTCGCGAATAAGAGCCTGTGGCCTTTACGGTGCCGCCATTTATAATCAAAGTCGCAGTTTTTCCGGAAGTTTGGCCCACCGCCAAATAACCGAAACTGTACGTCCCCGAATTGATCTGCAAAGTCGAGCTGTTCAACAGATTCAAAAGCCCGGCACTGCTTATGCCATAGCTTGGATCCTCAGATTGAAACACGATCGGCGCGTCTGAATAACCGATGTTGACAGCCCCGATCATCGACGTTGTCGTGCGGAACGTGACTATCTTGTCCCATCCGGAATTAAAGGACGGACGCCCCCCGGAACCAGCGTTTTCAAAGTTGTGATTGTCACTTGCAAAGTTGTCGGTAGTCGTCGCAACACTATGATACCAGCATCCGGTAGTACCCTTGGCATTGCCATGTTCGTCGAAATAACTCGTTTCCCCGGCATCTTTTCCGACCCAGTCCCAATAGTCTGCCCATGCCGATTGCGACGCGCCCATTACGATCGCCATCGCGGTCCATAATGCTTTTCTTTTCATTTGCGCTTCCTTTCTGTCAAGTTTCGTTGCCTAGTCAGTCCACGACACCTTGCGTTTAAGGGCAGGCCCCTTCCCGAAAGGCCAACATATCTTACCAAATCCCATTTCCCCGTGCAAGGGGGGAAATGCTGGACTATCCCCAAACTGCAAAACGGCTGGCGAGGCGACCCCGCGCCGAGCTGGCGCGCAGATGCCTGTCGTCATTGGTTTAGCCGCACTGCGGCATTTCCGGGCACGTCTACTGTAGTGCCAGTTCCAGCTGGCACGGTTCTTCCGGCTCCTCGTCCGGCCCGTCGAGGCCGTTCCACCTGCCGTGGCGCGTGAACAGGCGGCAGACGCCGTCGGCTATGGCGTAGAAGAAGAACTCCGGCACCTCGAACATGCGCCTGGACACGCGCTTGACGTGGTCCGAGAGCACGGCGAGCTTCTCGCGCAGTCCGAGCCACGCCATGGCGAAGTACGCCACCGCGAGGACGATGGCGACCATGGCCTTGAGGCGGTCGTACCTGAGCAGCCGCACGTCCTCGATCTCGTACGCCTGCTTCACGAACCGTATCGTCTCCTCCACGCGCCAGCGCGTGAGATAACCCTCCACAACCTGCTGGAGGCTTCTGCGGGAGCGGGCCGCGCGGAGCGTGGTCAGCAGCATCATGGGCTTCTCGCTCCCGGGCCACTTCACGACCACAAGTCGCAGCTCCACGCCCGGATGGTCCGGCAGACGGACGGGCAGCGAGCCGTACTCGATCGGCACCACCAGCTCCTTGCCGTGGCTCTTGAACGTCACGCACTGGCGGTATTTCATCTCGCAGTCCCCGGCGAGGTCCGCGGCGAGGCGCCTGCCGTTCCAGTGCAGCAGATGCCGGTCTCCGACGAGCCGGACGATGAAGTCAAGCCCCTCGGCGATGAAGAAGTCGAAGAGCCAGTTTCCGTCCCCGCCCCTGTCGTACACGTATATGCCGCGCTTCCCGCACTCCCTGGCGACATCCCTTATCACGCCGAGGACCTTGTCGTTCTCGCTCGTGAACCCGTCCTCCTTCGCGGACCACATCGTCATGCGCAGCGGCACGATCCTGCGGCTCATGCTCGGGGTGGCCGTGGCGAAGCACAGGTTGTAGCCGAGGTTGTCGCCCACGCGGCCCTTGCTCCCGTCCCACACCTTCGCAAGAAACGGCATCCCGCCCTCCTGCGCGTACGGCTTCTGGATGTCCGAGGGATCTATCGAGACGACCGTGTCGTCGTGGACGTAGGCGGCCCCGTGCGCCAGCACCGCGTCCCGCACCGTCTCGTCCAGCTTCGCCGCCAGAAGGTGCCGCGACAGCCTCTCCTCGGTCTTCTTCAGCAGGATGTCCTCGTCGAGCTCGCGGGCAATCCGGCTGAGGACCGTCGTCTGCCCAGCCTGTATCCCGAAAAACATCTGCCCGAGGAACTCTTTCTGAAGTTTAGGCACGTGGGGGAAAACTATCCCCACGAATCTCTTAAGTTGTTCTCGCAATCTGTGCGCGGCTGTGGTATCATTCATGTCGGCTTCCTTTCAGTGGTTTTTGACGCCCCGTATTATACGGGTTTCACCGAATGGAAGCCACTACTTTATCTCAAAAGCGCATATTTCACGACAAGCGCCGGAATGCGTGGCATTCTGTCCGCCATGGCGCACGGCAGAAAGTGGTGCCGCATGCGAATTTCGCGGATTTCGGCGGGAACCGACAAA
>Ga0310695_10007741_pt1 | contig 17034 bp, 18 predicted proteins | sample RumenRJG_04DNA_FD_203882 | JGI IMG/M metagenome (GOLD analysis project Ga0310695, IMG submission 203882) | Bovine rumen microbial communities from Lethbridge, Alberta, Canada - RJG_04 (v2) (version 2) | ecosystem: Host-associated > Mammals > Digestive system > Stomach > Rumen | place: Canada...
GACTTTGCCAAACTACACTCCATAGCGGAAACAGCTATGAAGAACGGAAATTCGAAATACAACGCATTCCTTGCTGTAGTACAACAGCAAGACAACTAATCATGTAATAGGGTGCTGAGTAGTTACTCTATCCAGCTGCAATGCGGGTTAAGTGATGACAGCAGGAGGGAAACATTACTAAAAATGATTGCCGATGTATCAAAGGACAGAACAAGATATCGCTTGTCGTATAAAGACAATCATTATGATACCAACAAAAGTCATTTGGCCAGCGAATTGGTGAAAGCCTATATTGCAATCAACAATCTAAGTGATTCCCCTAAAGACATAGAACGACTAAAAACGTTCTTTTCCGGCATCAGAGAGCCATTCATTATACAAAGCCAACCAGGCAAAGATAAACTCTTTGATCAGATAAAAATAGGCAAATCAAGCATTTGGATACCCAATGGGGTATGGGGGCAAGGCACAAGGCATTTCGAGAAATTGCTGAAAAAAGCGAGAGATGTAAATGGGCTGACCGTCGATTAAACCCAAAGATGATATTTAAAAGCCTCTCATTTCCACACAATGTCATTGGGTAGAAACTAAGAAAAATCGCAACTTTTCAAAGAATTCAAAACCAACAAAATAATATGGACTGTATGTTGAAAGTAAAGTGCAATATCTGTATCGATGTATCATCACATGGTGATACTCCACCGACGATTGTTGAGGTGGAGGTGCCCATCCCGGAGAAAGAATGGGAGAGCGAATTGGGCATGCTCGTCGATGAGATAGAGGCCGACATTGAGAATGCAAGTTACGAAGATGGCATCGATGAGGATGATTTCGCCGATGGCACAGGCTATTACGGCATGGACGGCTATGCTTATGATTGCAATCCAGTCCAGTCGCGTATGGCATACCATCTCATGAATTTTGGTGCGGATATGGCAACTATCATGAGCCATTGCTCTGCCCTGGGCGCTCTCAGGGATGCCTTGGTGGCAGAACTGGAAGCCAATCAACCCGAAAAGATAAGGGAAATCCAAATGCTGAAAGACATGAAAGACCTTGACGCCGATGATGATGAAGATGAAGACGACTGGAACGGTAAAAACTGGGATAGTCTGTCGGACAGGGCGAAGTTGAAGGAGATGATCACCGGTGAGTATCCCCTCGACTTGCTCGACGAACTGGCCAGAAGAATCGGTTGATAGCCGCGACACGTAAAAAACCTCTGAAACACCATCTGCAAGCTTCACAAAAAAATAGATCCGTAGGATAGCTGTGGTGCAATTCTACAAAAAATGCCAACGTTCACAAATTTGTGGTCCACAAGTTTGTGAACCTTGGCGTTTTTGTTTATCTTTGTCGAAAATTGTTGTATATGGAGAAAGCATTCGTATATGGAATGTCTGTGAGAGGCGAAAATTTCACTGACCGGACAAAAGAGACCGAAAGACTGAAGTTGAACTTTGAGAATGGGATGAACACCATCCTCATCTCACCGAGGCGTATGGGCAAGACCTCACTTGTGAAAAAGGCGATGAGTGAAGTGGCCAATCCTGAAGTGAAAACTGTATATATGGATATCTATGACTGCCGGTCTGAGTACGATTTCTACAATCGATTCGCTTCTGTCTTGTTGAAAGAAACAGCATCACGCTCAAGCCAGATTCTTGATAACATCAAAAAGTTCCTTATCAGGGTATCGCCAAAAATATCTTTCAGTCCGGAACCAATGTCGGATGTTTCCCTGTCACTAGGCATCACCCCCAAGGAATATCAGCCGGAAGAGTTGCTCAACCTGCCTGAGATGATTGCCAAAGAGAAGGGATACCACATAGTGGTGTGCATCGATGAATTTCAGCAGATTGGGGAATTGCCTGATTCACTTACCGTACAAAAGCGCATGCGTGGAGTATGGCAGCACCAAGAGCACGTTTCCTATTGCCTCTTCGGAAGTAAAAAACACTTGATGACCAACCTATTCCAGAGCAAGAGAATGCCATTTTACCAATTTGGCGAAATGATGTATTTGGATAGAATACCTACCGAAGACTGGGTTCGATTCATCATAGCAAGATTCAATAAATATGGCAAGCAGATTTCGCCCTCATTAGCTGAAAAGGTTTGCACTACGGTGGATGGTTACTCATCATACGTACAACAGTTGGCATGGAATTTATTGGCCGAAACCGCGGATACCGCATCAGAAAAGGATTTCGACAATGCCGTTGACGCCCTTCTCGCCCAATGCTCCGGCTTGTTTGTTGAGCAGACGATAGGACTGACGTCCTATCAGCTCAATTTCATCCGAGCCTTGTGTGCGGGCATTCATACCGATTTTGGAAGCAAAAGGGTAACCGACCTGTACCCTTTGGGCACCAAATCGAATATCTCGCGGATCAGAAAGGCCCTGATTGAGCGTGAATTGATTGAAGAGCGAGTTGATGGCGTGTTTCTGTCAGATGCTGTCTTTGAAAAATGGTTCAATCGTGAAATCAACAAATAGCATTAGTCAAAACCATTGACACCCCATTCCTATCCGATGATACAAATTAGGGAGCATGCTGACGGTGTTTTTCTTAATTTTGCACTTGAAACAATAAAACACCATCGACATGACTCTAAAAGAATTGAAAGCCATCGTGGCACAGATAGAGGCCCCCTGCCTGCACCTGGCGGGCTTCTGCGACGACTACAACAGGATGCTTGACGAGCATCAAATCGAGATTGACATCCAGCGACAAAAGGTAATCCTGCACAATGATGATTTTGAAGACGACTTGCCTGTCTTCGGGCCCTCGGAGACCAAGGCCCGCATCCTGGCGGTGCCGGCGGAATACGACGAGTTTGATATCATCCTCCATGGCCAGGAGGAGGACGGCGCCGACGGGGTGCGCTCGAAGCGGGTGGTGAGTGCACGCCGGCTCGACGACCCTGCCGACCCGCGCAATGCCGGCCTCTGCCTGCTGGGACCCGTCTGGCACGCACCCTGTCGTGTCACCATCGTCTTTGCTGACACCAGAATCAACTGCCGCTCCAAATTCATCGGTCTCGATTTCTATCTCAACAGTGATGGCGAAGTATGCGTCTCCAAGGATTTCGATACCGAAGAAGAGCGGAATGCCTTCCTCGCAAAACATGCCGGACTGATCGACGAGTCGGTAGGCGACAGCGTCGTAACACTATAATTACGACACACAAAATGATGGAATATCTCCAGTCATGGCAATCAAAATTCCAGACCTGTCATGAGGTTTGGGAGGAAGGAAGCAAGAAGGCGATGGCCATACATTTGTTGCCGGCAGAAGAGCTACAGTTGGCCGTGCTCATCAGCAAGCGTAATGAGATTCGACAAAAAATCAAAACCCTGGAAATGGCCAAGGCTTCAAACAAAGGGGTGCGCTTCAAGGAATATAAGCAATTGTTCGATCTCGAAGATGATATCAGACTCTTCTGGCAGGTGAACGGCTACAGCGACATGCTGGTGAGAAAAGACGGCATGGCTGAAGGAGAATTGCACCACCTATCCCGAAGATGCCCCAAGTGGTGAGTTCACGGGCATTGCCATCGACTATCACGGAAAAGAGGGGCAAGAGCCCACGTTTGATGTCAGTCGTACATTCCAATAATAATGAAAAAATCAGGGGAAAATTTGCTTTATAATAAGATTATAATTATCTTTGCGTAATCGCAAACAAACACCAATTCTGCAGTTATGAATATCACCAACCCATTTGTCACCAGCGGCTATGTTTCTCCCCATTACTTCTGCGACCGTGTGGAAGAAACCAGTTTGTTGACCAGCACCCTCACCAACGGCAATCATGTGGCTCTCATATCACCGCGGCGCCTTGGGAAAACAGGATTGATATATCACTGCTTCAACCAAGATTCCATTAAGGACAGCTACTACACGTTCGTCGTAGATATCTATGCCACGAAAAACCTCCAGGAGTTTGTGTTTGAGTTAGGAAAGGCCGTATTGGGGACGCTAAAGTCGAAAGGACGAAAAGTTTGGGAACTGTTCCTAAACACGCTGAGTTCACTCCGTGGCAGTATCTCGTTCGACATCAACGGCAACCCAGAATGGTGCATCGGGATTGGAGATATCAGCGTGCCTGAAGTGACCCTCGATGAAATCTTCACCTACCTCGAACAAGCCGACAAACCATGCCTTGTCGCCATCGACGAGTTTCAGTCCATCATCAATTATCCTGAGAAGAATGTGGAGGCCATCCTCCGCACCCGTATGCAGAGATGCCGGAATGTGTGGTTTGTATTTGCGGGTTCACAGCGGCACATGATGTCGGAGATGTTTGTCTCACCCTCGCGTCCTTTCTATCAGAGCACGAGGCTGATGTCATTGGCGCCCATCGACTGCGAGCACTATGTGACATTCGCCCAGGACCTGTTTAGAGAATACAATAAAGACATCTCCCGCGACACCGTCGTGGCCATCTACGACCGTTACGAGGGGGTGACATGGTATGTCCAGTCCGTGCTCAATGCCCTGTTCACCCTGACGGATACCAGTTCGCTCTGCACCCCAGACAGAATGGAGACCGCAATACAACAGATTATCGCTCAGCAGAGCTTCGCCTATGAGTCTCTGCTCTATCAGTTGCCCCCTAAACAGAAAGAGGTGCTGATGGCCATCTGCAAGGAAAAGAAGGCCTCGAATGTCACGTCTCGCACATTCCTTCAGCGATACAAACTGACGGCAAGCACTGTTCAGGGTGCCATCAAGGGCCTGTTGGATAAAGACTTCATCACCCTCGACTTAGGCACCTACACCCTCTACGACCAATTCTTTGCCCAGTGGCTGCTGAAGGAGTAGTTGGGGGACTTATCTGTTATATACCAATTATTTTATTCATGTAATATTTATATCTTATGAGCTTTTTTGATGATGACATTTTTCAAGAAAATTCCATTGAGGACATTCTGGAAGAAATAGGGAATTCAATCACGTGTCTGCATCCTGCATCCTATTACCGGGAGCGTGGGACCATTGGAAAAGGTGATTCCATCATGGTTGAAACAAAACAGGGAGATGAAGAAATCGATGGAAAGAAGAATCTTTTTACATTACAAGGATGGTGTGATGCTATGATTGTTCTACATGGGAAATCATGGAGATGTCACGCCTCTGTAGATGCCTTTGATCCTACTCGGTACACTACTCTCATCTATGAATGTCTTCCTTATGCCGAGAAAGAAATGGATGCAATTTTGGCAAAAGAGATCAATTTGGAAGGGGAAAAGGGCGATTGGCTGATATCGATAAATACCCATGATGAATCATTATCATTTGATTTTCTTGCAGACATAATTTTGAATTGTAAGGAAGGCCAAATTATAAATGTCTACTCTTGCTATTCCGTTAATGACCCTAAGGCAACTTCTTTTTCAGAAGAGGAGACTTTTGTTAAATGTTTAGGAGTTTATGCTCTTGATAGAAAGAAAAACCTTTACTATCGCAGATTTATATACCGTAAGTATTCATCAACGGTTAGGTTATCTTAGAGAATAACTAAAATTACAAAAGATGTCAAATTAATTTTCACCAATATAAACAATAAAGAATTATGGCAATTTCATTTTTTCAAATTGAAGATTTCAATGATTGGTTATATGATATAGGTAAGAAAAGGGGACAATATGACTCTTACATCAACACACTTGATAAGAATAGTCGATTATCTTCTGTAACCAATTTGCAAGATGCAAAAACTATTGTAAAAGAATTGCTAGATGATTTAGATCGCCAAATTGCTAATTCTAATGGCAATAAAAAGAAAACACTTCAATCAAAAAGAAGTGGACTGCGCTCTTATAAACGTTTCCTCTCATATATCCCAGCAGATTATATCAATTATGAATACAATGGCATAAAGGTTTTATCAGAACTACTTAAAAGTTCTCATTCTTCTTTAATTAATTACATGATTTCACATTCTCTTTTTCCAAGCAAAGAATTGGTGAAAACTAGAGCTAAGGAAATAGCAAAAAAAATAAAAGGAAATGATAAAATACCTGCTCGATTTTCAACAGGAAAAAATTATTGTGATGACAAGCATGTTGATGTTCGCTTTCAAAAACGAGAAGATGGATTTTATAAAACACAGCAAGGTAATTATTATTTTAAAGAAAATGACATAAAGGTCCAGATAGACAGGAATGGAAATCAAACAATATGCGACTATTTAAAGGAACACACAGGAATCAATATAACATCAGGAAACCCCAAACGCAATTGCTATGGTTATATGATTTCTCACATTTGGGGTAGGGCTATCAATCCATTGTTCTTCTCAAACTTTTGGAATATTGTATTGACTCCTCAATTTGTGTCATTCATTCTAGATAAAGGTAACGAAATGGCGAGTATAAAATACTCAAAAGAATTATATAAAGCTATAGCTTATGTGTTATATTCTGAAAGTATTGATTTAATTAATTGTGCTTTAAAAGAAGAAGGTAAACACGAATTAGACAATACTAAACCTGATAGTGATATGGAGAATGACGCAAAGGATATGATTAACAAGAAACTTATTCGATTTATCCCCTAAATGGCATTCTACGGCATCATTCCCACCCTCTACCAAATGTTCGGCACAGACTATCGGTTTGTGCCCGAACATTTGCGTGATGTTCTATTGGCCGCACACGACAGACACTGCAATGCTGAGAAGATATTGCAGCAGACAGAAGAGGGCGTCTTGGAAATGTATGACCAATACAGGCGGGATGAGTGCTGGGATGGGTGGCAGACGAGACGCGGTGAACGACGCTGTCTGCAACTGCTTCTGAAGACGAGGAAACGACTGATGGACAAAATGTTTCATCAGACGGAGGAAACTTTCTGCCGATTCTCTGAAATCAATGATACTCTGCTGGATCTCAGCCGAGATGCATGTAAGAAAATCATGGCGCTCTATGAGGCATGGCTGAAAGACGAAGAGAAAGAATGGGCGAACGACTGCCAAGTATGCGGCAGGATCTTTGCCGAAGGATGGGAAGAAAAAGAGACACCCACTGGTGATGAAAAAGCAGACGCCGATTACAGCCGGATGATGGCCATCATCGAGGAGGTGGATGAGCGCGACTTGCTGCACGTCGAGTTCTCGGGTAGCCCAGATTACACCCTGGACGATGGGTGGAAGTGGAAGTGCGAAGTGAATTCATCGCTCCTCTTCAGTTACGGTGGCCCGCACCCCTACGGCGATTTTGTCATGTGCCGGGCATTCCAACATTTATATAGCGAAAGTCTCTACAGCCATCAAGACATTCTGCGAATCAAAATGTTTTGGGCGGATGTCGCTCTCACTCATCAACGTATCGTAACCCCTCAAGGAAAACTGCTATGAAACGAAGAGACCCCCAAAGCACCTTGCAAGTTTATCCACACATCTACAGTCAGCCCTATTACGAACTGGAAGCCTGGATAGAGACGAATCCATTGGACCAGGAGGATGCCTTGCGATGCTTTGAGACGGAAGGCTGTATTCCTTGCAACCTGCAGAAAAGCCTCGTGGGTGTCTTCCCCACCAAAGAAGATGCCATCTGTAGTATGGAGGAGTTGTGTGAGAACCAAGGGGGACACTTTCCTTTCTTCTTACTGCGCCAGAAACCCTTGTGTATGATGATGCCGGCTGGGACATATGTCAAGGAATGGACCTTCGTGCACGCCCTATTGGAGGATGAGTCGTTGGTGCGCAACTATGCCGAAAACGATTACACCTTCCTCGGCAGGCCAAAAGAGATGATACACCACAGTGAAGGCGACATCGTGGTGGTGGTGGAGGATGACCGTGCTTTCTGGGGGGTGGTGGGAGGCCTGCCGCCTGTGTATGACGGTCAGGGGCACGGCGATTGGTCGGATGACCAATATTTAGTTTGGTCGGCACCGGGACATCACCACCACATACGTGCCCACCATGTGCTCCACCCATGGTCTTCCATCCCAAGTTTTATAACGACTCTGCTTGCAGGTATAGAGAGGTAGCAGTACTTTCCTTACGCTCATGGGATGTGAACAAGGAGGTGTCATAATCATTTAGCTGCAATATAGATAGAAGCAAACAGATTGAATCTCATGTCCAACCAAAACATTTTATCTCCAAATACGTAAAGGCTTGAATTGAGCAACACAGCCGGGAAAGAACTTCGTTCCCGGCATTTTTTGTCTCCAAGAGCGCCTTTCCCCTCGAAAAATAAGCTGTCGAAAAACACTGACACGGCGGTCAAATCCGATTGACAGAAAATGCTTTTCACTATCATTTCCTCCTGTTAATTTTGCAGCAGTAAAACTTAAAACTGCAAAAAAGATGAGTGAAAATTTCGACGTTAATTCCATGCGCTCATGGTCCAAGAACTGTTGTGTGATTAGAAAACTGCTCGCCACACCCACCACTGCTGGTGATGGCGAGGTGGTGCTTCTCGACATCATCGAGCGAATAGTGGATTTCCTGAAAAGCTATGATAAGGACGAAGACACAACGCCCCAGGAAGAATCTGACATCGACGTCAAGGAACTCCTCGGAATCATTGCCGATAAGTTCGGCATCACCGAGCGGCAAGCCCTGATATTCTGCACCTGCATGGGTGCAGGTGGCAGGAGAATCTCCATGGATTTACTTGCCTACAGCTTAGGCATCAATACCATCCGTGTGCTCACTTTGGACAAAGACCTACAAGAATTGCTCAGCCGACGTCTGCTCAGGAAGGTGAATGCGAGAGACGAGAATGAGTTCTACATCCCGGCTGCTGTGGTCAAGGCCCTCAAGAACAACGAGGTCTATGTCATGCCTAGATGGCAGGGGCTGAATTGTGTACAATTTTTTGAGACGTTGAACGCTTGTTTCGCTGAGTTAAATGATGAGGTCGTCAGCGTAGAAGAACTGACTGGCGACATTGAAGGCCTTCTCAATGACAACCGACAAGTGGATTTCGCCAGCAAAGTGCAAAGCCTGCATCTGGACGCCCGGGATAAACTGTTGTTGCTCTTCTTCTGCAACCGAATTGTCAATTTCGACGACAGCAGAATCCTGTTCAATGAAATTGAAGGCCTCTATACCTCGCGTAGTTCTTTCTTCAGGAACAAAGAACTCTTGCGCAATGGCAAGCATCCCCTTTGCCAACTTGGACTTATCGAGTTTGAGTGTGATAACGGCATGGTCGACACCTCTCTCCTGAGGCTCACCGACGAGGCTAAAACTAACCTGCTGGCTGAGCTGGGACTGAAACCCAAGAAACCGGTGATGAACGATGTGATGAAGGCCGACACCCTGAAGCAGAAGGAGATGTTCTATACCGCCGGCAACCAGCGCCAGGTGGATGAACTCACGGATTTCTTCGACCATGACAAATACTGTCAAATCAGGGAGCGAATGCAGAAGCGAGGCTTCCGCTGCGGATTCGCATGCCTCTTCTACGGCAGCCCCGGCACGGGAAAGACCGAGACGGTGTATCAACTAGCACGACAGACGGGCCGCGACATCATGGTGGTGGACGTGCCCAAAATCAAAAGCAAATGGGTGGGCGACTCGGAAAAGAACATCAAGGCGCTATTCGACCGCTACCGCAAGTTGGCGGCCGCGAGCGAGGTCGCACCCATCCTGCTGTTCAACGAGGCCGATGCCATCATCAATACCCGGAGAAGCAATGCCGAGAGTGCCGTGGACAAGATGGAGAATGCTATCCAGAACATCATCCTGCAGGAGATGGAGCAGCTCGATGGTATCATGATTGCCACCACCAACCTCGAGGGCAACTTCGACCCGGCTTTCGAGCGCCGTTTCCTCTATAAAATCCGCTTCGATAAGCCCGATGCCGCCGTATGCGCCAAAATCTGGCAGATGATGGTGCCCGAACTCACAGAGGAGGATGCTTGCTCCCTGGCTGCCCGCTATGACTTCAGTGGCGGACAGATAGAGAACATCGCACGCAAAAACACCATCAACAGCATCCTCTATGGCAACTCCGAGCAGCTATTGTCCGTTCTGAGCGGATATTGCGAGAACGAGCGGCTGAGCGGACCAGCGCATAGAAGAATCGGATTCTGACTTCTATGACAAGGGATTTTGCCCTGTCAAAACACCTGACAGGGCAGTCCCATCCGATTAACGCGATTTGCTTGTTTCACCATTGTCTAATCTCTATCTTTGCGCAAGAAAACGTAAAACCATTAAGATTATGAGAAGATTTGAAACCAGTGAGAAAACAGCGAAGCCCGTGTGCTTGGCCAGTTATGTGATAGAAGGCGAGAAGAAGGAACTCGACAGCCTTTTCGCTATCATGAACAATATTCAAGAACAGCCTCGCAAAAAGCCCTGCAAGTGGGGCTCCACTTGGCTGGGCTACTTGGTGATGGCGCTTGGCGAAAAAACAAAATACTGCTTCTGTAGAGGCAAGTGGAGTAAACTGCAGCGAAGTGGCCACACGCTGAGCATGACGATTGAAATAGATTGGGCTCCTGCTTACGTGGTGATGGAGTTGCTGAAAGCCACGTTCCCTTCCTTCCGGATATTTTACAAAGCGGAGCAGCCTTGTGAGGACATCTTTGAGAAGAATGATGCGGATGGCAAGTACTTCCCGGAGAAGGAGTTTAACGGCGAGTCTTATCACATCACCGATGAGAAGTATTGCAGGGGTATGGCCTTGGGCATTACCTTCTTGATGCAGAATGATTTCTCATTCGATATCCCAAGACGCAAAGATTGGGCGTAGACCCTCATAGGATTCTAAAACGGTATTTATTCATCAATAAAACAATAAGGAAATGGAAAAGAATGATCAGGTAAAAGTAGTGTCGCAGGAGCGCCTCCCTCTGATGATGGAGAATTTCTGCAAGGAGAGTCAGCCGCAGCCGTTGGCCGTTTTCTACAGTCCATACGGCAACGGCAATTGGCCGATGTGCGTTATTGGCGAGATGGCCGACCGTGTGTTCGGGCTTGGGAGCATCAAGGTGCTGACTTTCAGGGACAACATGCTCGATGACATGAACCGACAGGCAGCCATCCTCAAAACCTTGCCCCACCAGCTCATTGTCATCGGTTGCAGCCCCCGCACCGACGGTTACGACTATGCCTTGCTCTTCGCCGAGCAGATAGTGAAGCAAACCGGCAAGCATGTGGTGGTGATGATAGCCGACTCGAACAGCTTCACCGACGAGAGTATCGGCTCGAGAAAACTCTATTACCTTGACCCAGCCACGGAAACCCTTCTCAGTTGGCGCGGACGGGTGAAGGTATGGGTGGCCGACAGCCCATGCGGTTATGGACAGACACGGCAGGCGTATCTGGCTTGCCTGAAGGCGGGGGTGCTCGACATGATAAAGGCTTGGTCGGAAGCGGGACGCATGGACGACATCCGGAAGGTTCTCGACAATGTCGACAGGCTGAATGAGACCTACCGGCAGTATGTATGTGCGAGAGAGGATCTCCCCTACATCGTGAAATACGCCGACTTCGATGAGCGGCTGATGGTGGAGGTGGCCGACACGGATTTTGGCCAGGTGAAGTGTCTCAAGGCGGTGAATCTGGAGGATATCGGTGGTGCTGCCCGGCGTTGTATCAGCGCCCCTTGGCGCAGAGTCACGAGAGAGTTGAAACTGACGATAGAATAGTGGCACGGGAATGAGCTGCGACACCCCAAAAACCGTGTAAGATTTTACTGACACCGCATTACAAACCCATTGACGGGAAATGCTTGGAAGCCACTCTTTTTCAACGTAATTTTGCATCATCAAAACATACAGAACCAATAAAAAAGATACGAATATGGCAAAAGCACTGACATTCCAAATCGCAGGCTGCGAATATGCTGCAGCCCCTGTGAAACTCGAGAGGAAAAAGGTTTATGGCTGGACCAACCTGGTGGCCACCGACCGATATGGCGACACTTGCAGCTTCGCTTATCTCTCGGCTGATGATGCTCTGGTCATACCGTCGGGTGGACTGAAGCAAGCCACCGTGGATGAGAACGGACGGTGGGTGGAGAGAAGTGAGCTGATGGCTTACGGCGAGGACGGCATGCCCCTGCCACAGATTCCTTCCACCTTCGACGTGGTGGTGAACCTGAACGAGACGGCCACCGAGGAGGAATTCCTTGACAATGAATGGGACTCGGTCTATCAGCTGGCGGCACCCGCCCTGGCCGAGGCCGTAGGCGACTTCATCTACAAGTTCGACTTCAGCTACCGTGGCGGCACATGCCATAGCGACGCCTATCTGATGAACACACCAAGCGGACTTTTCCTCTTCACAGGCCGCCGCCAGGAGTTCCCGCTCCTGACACTGGCCGAGGAGACGACTATCGATGACAACGAGGAGGTGGAAGAGGATATCGACGACCTGGACTTCGGCATGTTCTGACCCCCAATTTCAACAACCACACACCTTAACACCAACAATCATGAGAAAGATCAATCTATCCAACGAGACAAGACGCGACGCCGAGGTGGCTTTTGGTGCCACTTCGTGCAAGAAGAACACCGTCTATAAAACCGAAGACGGAAGAAAAGGCAAGTCGGAGCGCACGGTGAAGGCTACCATGCACACCACCGACCTGGCCCTGATGGCCGCCTACGGTGATGAACTGACAGAGGCCCTCATCAAGGGCGACCCCGAAGTGGATATCGAGCAGTTTGGCATGCGTGTGGAGGGGCTGAAGAAGGTGTTTCTCACCCCCAATCAGCAAGTGGCTTATGGGGTGACGCTAAACGAGCATGTCTTCTTGCCCGACGGCACCGAGAAGGAGGTGCGCCCCGAGACCTCAACAACGTGCAACATCGCCAGCGACGGACTGCCTATCCGGTGGACCGGCAAGATGATTCCGCGCAAAAAAGCCATGCGGATGTTCGTCTTCAGGAAGAGCTACCAGGTGCAGCACGTCAATGGCCTGACCTATGACTTCCTCTTCGACATGGCGAAAAAGCTCGCCGATGCCGATGCCATGATGCTCGTGGGCGGCGGACAGAAAGGTGTGGCGCCGCTGGTGATGAGCAATGGCGGTACTCCCTACAGGGCTTTCCTCGAGGGCCGTGTGGAGGGCGAAAGATATGCCCTGATTCTCCGACTCACCAACATGGAACTGAAATCCATCGTTTAGCGTCTTATTTCATCTTCATTATTCAACCCAATAAATACTATAAAGATATGAACCAGACATACAAACAGACAGCGATTGACTACAAGAAGAATGTAGCAGGGAAATTCATGCTCGTGGAGGGAACCAAACTGAAGCAGCGCGTGGAGGGTGAGCGGCTCTGCGTAACACGGAAAATCGACGGCCACATGCAGGTGGTATTCTACGACCACGGCGAGGTGACGATGCTCAACTCGCAGGGCCGCCAGGTGGCTGATGGAATAAAATGCCTCGACGATTTCAACGCGGCAGTGGTCAAGGCGGGTATCAGCCAGGTGGCAGTGGCGGCAGAACTCTATCTCCCGGCTCCTGACGGCGGACGGCAGAGATGTGGCGATGTGCAGCGCGCACTGGCCGACGACACACTCCGCCATCAGCTCTGTCTGGCCCCGTTCGACATCATCAGTCTTGGCGGTGAGCTCTGGCAAGCCAGCCACTACAGCGAGACGCACGAAATGCTCCGCACCATCTTCGGCACACAACCTTCAAGTGTCGAGCCCGTGGAGATGCGCAGCGCCAGCACCAAGGACGAGGTGCAGGCAATCTACGACGAGTGGGTTGATGAAGAGGGGGCGGAAGGCTTGGTCATACACTCAGAAAGCCCTATCGTGTGGAAGGTAAAACCACGCCATACCATCGACGCAGCCATCATTGGCTATACCACAGGCGACCGTGGCGTGCGCGACCTGATGATGGCCGTGCGCCGCGAGGATGGCGCATTCCAGATGTTTGCCGTCGGGTCGGGAAGCTTGGCCGATGACGACCGTGCCAGCCTGGCATCCAGACTGAGTGACATGCATGTGGAGTCGCAGTACGTGCTGCCCGACTCGCGGGGCATCGCCTATCAGATGGTAAGGCCTAAAATCGTGTTCGAGGTGAGTGTCATCGAACTCGTGGCCCGTGGCAATGACGACAAGATACGCACCAATCCGCTGCTGGATTATGACGAAGCGGCAGGATGGACCTTGGAGACCATGACGCCTGGCGTGTCGGCACTGGGCCTTCAGTTTGTCAGAGAGCGCGAGGACAAGACACCGTCGGCCACCGACATCCGTGTATCGCAACTCTCCGACCTCTGCCCCTTTGAGCAGCAGGAGTGTAAGCTCGGCTCACTGGAAAAGAGTGCAATGCTGGAGCGCCGTGTGTTCAGGAAAATCACGGGTGGCAAGGTGATGCTGCACAAGTTCCTGCTCTGGAAGACCAACAAGGAGGCTTCGGGCCGTTTCCCCGCTTATGTGTTGTATCACACCGACTACAGCAGCAGCCGCAAGGAGATGATTAAGCGCGACATGGCCTACTCGTCGGACGAGCAGCAGATTCGCACGCTCATGGAAAAGGAGATAACCGCCAACGTAAAAAAAGGTTGGGAGGAAATTTAATAATTAAGATTTGAAATTATGGCAATAGCAATTGATACGCAAGGACTGACGACAGTGCTCGATGTGACACCGTCGTGGCAGAACATCATGCTTACCGGAAAGCATGGCATCGGCAAGTCGCAGATACTGACCAACTACTTTAAGACCAAGGACATGACCGTGAAAACCCTTTTCCTCGGACAGATGAGCGACCCGGGCGACCTGCTCGGGCTGCCCACCAAAGACGAGATGACAGGCAGGACGACCTTCATGCCTCCCTACTGGTTCCCCACAGACGGAAAGCCGATCGTGCTCTTCCTCGACGAACTCAACCGTGCCCGGCCCGAAATCCTGCAGACGGTGATGGACCTGGTGCTGAACCGCAAGTTGGCAGGCAGGCCACTGCCCGACGGCAGCCGCATCATCTCGGCATGCAACGACGGCGAGGAATACCAACTCACCGACCTCGATCCGGCCTTGGTGTCGCGCTTCAACATCTACACGTTCCGACCCACGGAGAAGGAGTGGCTGAATTGGGCAGAGCGCGAGGGGCTCGACCACCGTGTAATCCGCTTCATCAGCAGCCATCCCGACATGCTCGACAACATGGGAGACAAGAATGAGTATGAAGGACTGGAAAAAACACCCGACCGTCGTGGTTGGGAGAAGGTGGCGAGGCTGCTGGAGAACGTGCCTAACCCCTCCCAAATGCATCAGATTATCGTGGCTGGCATTGTGGGGGTGCGTGCTGCATCGATGCTGTTTGTCTCGATGAAAGAGGATGGGCTGCAGCCAGTGGATGTGCTCACTGATTTCAAGAAAGTGAAAAAACGACTCGACCATTTCAAATTGCATGAGTTCTCACAACTCAACGATGCCATCGCACGATTCTTCGAGAGCGACAAGGCTTCTGCAATCGACCATGACACTCTGTGCAAAAACGTCAGTGCCTATCACGACTATCTGCTGAAAAAAGACCATGAAGCCTATGCCCACTTCGTGTCACTACTCGACGGCACGAACTACAAACAGATGCTGATCTGGTTGAGTAAAGAGTTGCCCGGTACCTACAAAAAAATCATCACCTTCATTCAACAGCTATGACCGCTCGTGAACGCATACAGAAGGTAACAGATCAGTGGTTCTTGATCGAACCACTGTTCTTCTCGGTCTATTGCACGCATCAGCTGGCAATCAACCCTAACATCATGTGTCCGCTGCGCACGGGCAAGGGACGAATAGAGTACAACCCCGAACTGATCAACGCCGTGAATGAACGGGGACTTGCCAACATGCTCGGTGTGGAGATGATACGCATCCTTCTGGGACATCCCTACTCACGCAGACCAACAGGTTGCAAGTCTGTGGTGCTACACAAAGCGAGCGACATGGTGATAGCGCCCGCCTATCCCACCATCTCCGCCAATATGGCCCATCCCTCAGAAGCCGGTCTGCCTGAGGGGAAAAACTATGAGTGGTATATTTCAAGACTGAAAGAAAAGTTCCAGCACAAAGATGGTAATAATCCCAGCGAAGGAGACACCAATGGGAATCCTGACAAGAACAGCGACTCAGAATCGCAGGATGACAATCGGCAAAAAGAGGACAATGGGCATGAGGACTCTCCCAACACGGGGGAATCGGAGGAATCTGAAAAGTCAGATGATTTTGAAAAGCCAGATGGGTCTGAAAAGTCGGATGTACCTGAAATGTCAGAAAAGTCAGAGAAATGTGAAAAGTCAGAGAAATCTGAAAAGACAGACAAGTCTGATGGCTCATGCAATTCAGACGATTCAACCAACCCTATTAATTCAACCAACCGTATTAATTCAAGCAACCGTAATAGGCCTGGCGACACAGAAGACCTTTGTGAAGCTGATTACACCGCCTTGTGGGAAGAAGACCAGTTTGTGGAACAGATAATCAAAGAACTTATCCAGTCGACTACCCAATGGGGGAGCGTTCCTCTTGGAATGGTGGAACTGATCAGGAAAGCCGCCGAGGGAAAGATTGACTATCGCAACGTGCTGCGCATGTTTCGCAGCAGCATCCTCTCACAACAGCGCCATCTCACACGGATGCGTCCTAGCCGACGTTTCGGCTTCGAACAGATGGGAAGCCGTTATGAGTTCACCACAAAACTGCTCATTGCCATCGACACCAGCGGTTCGGTGGGCAGCGAAGACCTGGGCCGCTACTTACGTGTCATCACATCGTTCTTCAAATATGGCATACAAGAAATCAGCATACTGATGTTCGACTATGTCGTACAAGGCGAACCTGTCGTCTTCAAATCGAAAGACAAAAACAAGCGTGAGTTGAAGGTGAAAGGCCGTGGCGGCACCAACTTTCAGGCTCCTATCGATTATGCGAGTGAACACCAAGAGTATGACGGACTCATCATCATCACTGATGGGTATGCGCCCACACCGGAACTACCACCGCATTTTCGCACCAAGGTGCTTTGGGTGATTGACAATGAAGAAATGTTTAGACATTGTGAAGATCTACGGAAAACAGGACGGGTATG
>Ga0310695_10007742_pt1 | contig 17031 bp, 16 predicted proteins | sample RumenRJG_04DNA_FD_203882 | JGI IMG/M metagenome (GOLD analysis project Ga0310695, IMG submission 203882) | Bovine rumen microbial communities from Lethbridge, Alberta, Canada - RJG_04 (v2) (version 2) | ecosystem: Host-associated > Mammals > Digestive system > Stomach > Rumen | place: Canada...
TCATCACCCGCAATCGTGTCTACTATCCAAGACTGTGCATCTACGGTTATGCTTACGCACAGTGTCAATAATGTAAAAATAAACTTCTTCATATTTCTTATAAGCGTTTAATCATAATTATTCACAAAAGTACTACTGTTTTTGCAAAAAGGTCAACATTTTCGTGATTAAAACAATCAACATAATTTATTATCAGGGACAAGTAGTATATCATTCCTTTTATTTATTTGTACCTTATTTGTCGATAACCCGACCGCCACACTGGTAGTGTGTGGTGTAATAGCGCTCAGTGAGATGACTAACGATCACACCGCGTGACGATGAGGCGTGCACAAAGTAGCCATTTTTCAAATATATACCCACATGGGTGATGCGACTACTCTTACCATTGTTAAAGAACACGAGATCAGCCTCACGCAGATTGTCTTTGCTGACATGGCGGCAGTTCTTCTCGTAAATCTTGGCAGAATTCCGCTCCAACTTGATATCATAGACCGCTTTGAAAACCATCATGACCATCCCCGAACAATCAGTCCCCCTACCCCGTTCGCTGGCGGCATATAAATAAGGTGTACCCAACCAGCTTTTGAGTTCAGCATAAAGCCGCTTGTTGTCGTGCCGTGTAAGTTTGATGTCCAGCTTCTTCCAACGGTCGTTTTCAGTCTCTTGCTTGCCGCCCGAGCCAATATCCGAAGTGCGCGTTGTGCGGTGCGAACGTGTATAGGCAACCTCCTTCTTGGAACGACATGAACTAAAGGCCAGCAAAAGCACTAGCAACAGAGTGATGATATGTCTAGGCTTTACGCTGGCCATTTTTTATTAAGAATGCAGATGATTAAGATTCACCCTTAGGGGCATCATCGTTCGCCTCCTCGTTCTTGATAGAGAAATCGGTAATACCGGCACCAATCAGGAGATTGAACCAAGCAATCATCTTCTTAATGTCGCTCTTGTAGACACGCTCCTCGTCATAGTTTGGCAAAACCTCCTTGAAAAACGTGTCCAACTGCTCGTTTGTCGCAAACTGCTGAGCGTCGATGGCCTTGCCCTCATACTTACTGAACATGGCTTCAAAAACTCGTGCCAAAGGCACCTCCTCCTCGGTGGTATAGATGGCAATGTCGCCAAGCGAAACGATACGATCGCGCGAATAAGCCGGGACGCGTTTTTTGGTTTCAAGATTCTCGACAACAAGCATGTTCTTGCCGTACGAGACAAGTTTGTAAAGACCAGGTTTCCCTGAGATTGAAAGAATTTCTTTAAGCATTTTTTCTGAATTATAGTTGCTGTTTTATTTAAGGTGCTAACTGGCTCCTTAATTGTTCTAATGCATTGAACACTTGGGGCACCAAGGCTTTGACACCGTCATTGTCCAAAATGACTTCACCATCAAATGGTGACTCTTTGCGACACTGGGCTTCAATGCGTTCCTGCACTTGATGGGCCGTGAGACCACTACGCTGTCGCACTCTCGCGACACGCACCTCATCAGGCGCAACAACACGCCAGATTGCATCAGCCATTTTGTCTAAGCCACTCTGCCGCATCAACGCCGTTTCTATCATGACGAGGTCAGACTCTTGCTCACTTGCCCATCGACAGATGTCGCGTGCCACAGCAGGGTGTACCAGGGCATTGAGTTGTTCGAGTAATTGGGGCTGCGCAAACACACGATTGCCAACCCATCGGCGATCATAGCACCCTTGTCTATCATAGGCCTCTAGCCCTAGCAGCGCTATGACATCGCGACGAAGTGAATAATCGACATGAAGCAGTCTGATGGCTTCGGAGTCACAATCATAGACCGGAATGCCCATGACTGCCACTATGTGTGAAACGACACTTTTTCCACTACCAATTCCCCCGGTGATGACTACACGTGTCATAGCTTGCGCTGTTTTTCGATAATGTACTCTACACTATCGATTGAGAGTCTAAAATCCTGGTAGTCGGCTGGGGCCTCTCCAATACTCACCCCCACCTTATTAGTAGTGCTGGCAGCAATGGCATTGTAATCGACCACAACGGTCACCTCTTCCTTGCGACGAAGCGAACTCACTGGCGCACGATAGGACACATCAACACTTGATGGGAAAACTATCACACGCATGCCGGCAGGCACATTCCGCACCGATATCTGCACCTTGGGCAGTCGATGAGTCACCATTTTCTCAATGGGTACAGTTATCTCAATCGACCTCGGCTCAATCACTGCTCCCTTGATGGGGGCAAGTGTCACTGGGCGGCGCAGCGTGTCGGTCAGGTCATAAGCCTTGACATGATAAGTATACACTTTATCTATGTTGTTCAGCGTTGACTGGTCGGCATAGACAACAACCGTATCTACACTTGCTATCGTGGGTCCCGTCTGCATATACAGTAATTGCGGCTTGGCATCAATATCAATGACAACAGGCACTTTCTTGCCTGGGCCGTCAGTGTACTTGACACTAACGCTCTCTGGCAATACTGCCGCAATAGTCGCACTGCGCCCTAGTGAGCGAGAAATAAGTTTCTTGAGTTGCATGGCATCGACCCTAAACGACCCGTTACCATCAGCATAGTCACTGAACTTCAGCTCTATTTCGGGAGGCGACTTGAAAATGTACTTAACAAACGAATGCCCTCGGTTTGTGACAGTAACAGTAATTGTGTCGGGCACATTTCCCAACAATCGCACATTACCGGGCTTGCCGACAATAGTCATCGGCAACTGCATGTCAATTGACACCATGTTGTTGAAGGTCAAGAAGCACCACAATACAGCCGAAATTACAACAAAGCCCAAGTAGAGCAAAATCGACCTTGACTTGCTCGACTTAATGTCAGTGGCTTGAAGTTTTTTCAGCCACTGGCTGAACCATTGCTCCACCTTCTCCCACATCGTGTCGCGCTGTTACTGCTTCTGCGAGGGGTCTGCACCAGTCTCAACAACATCCTGAGCCGACTGGTAAATCGAATTGATATCAACTGTGATGTCAACACCCTTGGTGATCTCAAGCACAACGGTTTTTTCCTTAACCTCGCGGATCTTTCCATAGATGCCACCAGCGGTCATTACTCGGTCACCCTTACCCAATCCTGCGCGGAACTCATTGATTTTTTTCTGCTTCTGAGACTGCGGACGAATCATAAAGAAGTAGAAGATCACGATGAGCAGGACAATCATAATCAGGCTAGTCATGCCGCTACCGCCTGCTGCTTCAGCTTGTAATAAAATCATGTCTATAAGTTTTATTTGTAATTAGATGTTACTTGACCAGCCTGCCACGAGAGCGCAACTCGTCAACCACGCCGTTAAGCACACCATTGACAAATTGCCCACTCTGGGGCGTGCTGAAAATTTTGGCCAACTCAATATATTCATTAAGAGTGACCGAGACTGGAATCTTATCAAAACACTTAAGTTCGGTTATAGCAGCGCACATGATGATGCGGTCCATCATCGCAATGCGACTGCGGTCCCATCGTTCCGAACGCACACAACTATCAATGAGCACATTATTGTCATCCATATCACGCACAGTCTTTGAGAACAACTCCTCACCGAAGACGCTGTCCTCGTGATCTTTGAACATCGGATTGATAGCATGGACTGTGCCATCGGCGATGCGTGCAAGCGACTTAACAGCAAACTGCCCCATGATGTCCATATCTTCACTGCTGATATAGAGTGAACGGCTCTGCAGTTGCTCCTCCACATCCTCATCTTCAAGTATGACCTTGCGCAGCAACTGTCGCCACAACTCGGTGTCACTCATTAGGTCGGTGTGAGGCAATGCCATATATTCCTGGTAAGGCTCGCTGGAGCGCACCTTGTCAAGCAACAGACGCATGAAGAGAGGATCATCGTTCCACGAGATCATGTGATCGCGGAACAACTTGTCAATCTCAGCATTGTTGTTAATGGCCTGAACCAACTGGTTATCGACAAAACGGGTATCGGGATGTAGTTCCTCATCTGTTGGCTGAAACTTGTGCTTCGCATCATCAAGTCGACGATCCTCGAGATAGGTCAACTCGGGAATCAATTTCAACAGATAGAGGTATAATTCATAAGATTTCTCGAAACTGACCTGTAAATCTTGCAAAGCCTGGTCAAATGTTCGGTCGGGACGGGTGAGTTGATAGCTATAGAGCATCTGTACCACCTTGACCCGTATGAGTACACGGTTTATCATATTCGTTAAAAGATTGAGGATGCAAAATTAGTGAAAAATGCCGAAACGACAAAATTCAGTCAACGATTTGATGGTCATTGAGCCGCTGACGCACCACTTCGTACATGATGATGCCTCCAGCAACCGACACGTTAAGCGAGTTGATATGACCAAATTCTGGAATAACCACACGCCTGTCACACAGGCGCATAACCTCGGGAGATATGCCTTTGTCCTCCGAGCCGAGGACGATGGCCACAGGCACTGTATAGTCAACATCGGTATAGTTGCAAGCATTCTTGTCGCTTGTACCGACAATGACAAAGCCAGTGTCTTTAAGAAATCGGATGGCATCAACTAGATTGCGCTCGCGGCAAACAGGCACGTAGTTGAGGGCTCCTGCCGAAGTCTTGACAGCATCGGCACCCACCGAAACACTGCCACGCTCTGGCAGCACTATCGCATTCACCCCCGCACAGTCACATGTGCGAGCAATGGCACCGAAGTTGCGGACATCTGTCACACCGTCAAGGACAACAACAAACGGGTTGTCACCTTGCTCAAAAAGCATGGGCACCAACTGGTCCAGCCGATAATAAGTGACCGCAGCAAGCATAGCCACTGCACCCTGATGATTCTTGCGAGTGATGCGGTTAATGCGCTCAACAGGCACCCGCTGCACTAATATACCATGCTCACGTGCCACATCAAGTAAATTGCGTGACAAGTCGCTACTCAAGTCTTTCTTAACATAGAGACGGTCTATTTCCTTGCCAGCCTCAATGGCTTCTATGATGGCGCGTATGCCGTAGATATATTTTTCTTGCTGGTCAGTCATGATGTTTGTTTTGTTCAATCAGTGTCTTGGCATTGTTGATTGCTGCAGGATTAACATCTTTGCCACTCAGCATGCGTGCAATTTCCATGACATGCTGTTCGGTATCAAGGACTGCCACATGAGTGCTGGTGCGATCGGCATCATCGCTCTTATATACCTTCATGTGATTGTCACTGTGCGATGCCACCTGCGGCAGATGCGTAATGGCGATAACCTGAATATTACGAGCAATGTCACCCATCATCTCGCCCATCCTGCTGGCAGTGTCGCCACTCACGCCGGTGTCTACTTCGTCAAATATTATGGTAGGCAAGTCTATGCGTTGTGCGACAATGGCCTTGATGCACAGCATCACACGAGAAATCTCACCGCCCGATGCAGTGTCCTTGACAGGCATCAACGATTGGTTCTTGTTGAATGCCATGCGGAACTCAACCATGTCAGTCCCTGTTGGCGTCAAGGATGCTGAAACGCCAAAATTGATGTCAAACTGCAGATTGTTTAAAGAAAGCAACGAGGCACGCTCAACTAATTGCTGGCCAAGACTATTGGCCGCCTGCCTACGTCTTGATGACAATTGTTGAGCCAACTGCATTGCTTGTGCTTGCAGTTCCTGCATTTGCTGTTGCAGTTGCTGCAATTGCTCATCACTATTGTCCAGAGCCTGAAGGCGCTGCTCATAGTCACTCTGCAATGCAATCAACTCGTCGACGCTCTGCAACTGATGTTTCTGTTCGAGCGCGAAGATATCGTTTAGACGGTTCTCAACCAACTGAAGCCTTTCAGGATCATACTGCAACGACTCTTGCTGGTCACTCAATGATGATGCGATATCCTTGAGTTCAATCAATGTCGACTCAACCCTTGATGACATTTCTTGGGCATCAGGGAACATAGTGGCTACCGATTGCAAACGGTTGACTATGGTCTTGAGATTATCAATCAGAGACACCTCGTTGCCCACCAGCAAGCGCTCGACTTCCCACAATGCTTCCTTAATGTCGGTGATGTTACCCAGTTTAGCGTGCTCCGCCTCCAAGCTGATGTCCTCGCCTTGTTTGAGTTTCATAGCTTGCAACTGATTGAGCTGAAAACGGAGATAATCTTCTTCTCCCCTAGCCCGTTTGCTTTGCTCGGTCAGTTGAACAAGGCGGCGCTCAGTGTCTTTATATTGACGATAAACTTCAGCATACTCACCAAGCAACGGTCCATTTCCTGCAAGCGAATCAAGGATATCTAGTTGGAATTGAGGCTTTGACAGGAGCATATTACTATGCTGTGAGTGGATGTCAATGAGACGAGTGGCCAGTTCGCGCAAAAAGCCAAGAGAAACCGGAGTGTCGTTGACAAACGCCCTTGACCGCCCACTTGGAACAATCTCCCGCCTGAGGATACATTCTGAACCATCATAGTCGACATCTGCGTCAGCAAAGAAATGTTCCAAGTTAAACCGGCTGATGTCCAGCGTTGCCTCGACCACAGTCTTGCATGTGGTGTCGCGCATAGCCTTAATGTCGGCACGTTCACCCATAATGAGCGACAAGGCACCCAGAAGAATGGACTTTCCGGCACCTGTCTCACCCGTGATAACAGTAAAACCCGATTGGAAATCTATCTCCAGATGGTCGATGAGCGCGTAATTAGAAATAAATAATCGTGAAAGCATTTTATTGCTTAGTGTTCGGGCTCAGCCTTAATTTTGTTGAGACGCTCCTGCTCGGCAGGATATATGCCATTGAGAATCTCATACACTTGATCTTTTTCGGTTTGGTTGGCTTTACTGTAGATATTGACCAGTTCATCAAACTTGGCATCCTTAAACATCGACAAGCACACGCTCATGGGCTGTGCGTCATACACCTTCTTGAGCAAGTCGAACTGCTTGGTAACAGTCTGGCGACCCTTGTCTACACTGACCACCATCTGATCAAGCCCTTGACGGTGGTAGTTGTAAGTAATCTCACGGATTGGACTGGTTGCCTTATCGGTGTAAGCCGACAAGACAGCACTACGGTTCTTACTGTCCTCAAAGGCCTTCCATCCACTTTCGCCCGAGCTCTGTGCCATGCGCACCACATTGGCGGCCTTCTCAAAGTAAGGATCTCCACCATTAGGGGCAAATGAGTCAAAGTCCATAGCCAAAATGAAGTAGGCATAGAAGTTAAGAATAGCAGTGAGGTTGCTCTCCATGTCCTGCTCATTAAACACCAGTTGATCACCTTCTTGATAATCAAAGGTCACTTTGGTATCTTTGAAGTTAATGAGCGTGGTCAAGTAACTGCTATTATAGACTGGACGCTGTGATTGAATTGTGAGTTCGCACTCCATCTTGCCTGTTCCCTGGTCATACTTGTTGACCACAAACAGCAATTTACACACGATTTTCTCGTTGACCGAGAACTGAGCATCAGTCCACTTTGTGTCATTGATATACTCAGTGATGGCCTGCTGCAGAGTGTTGAACACGTCCTTGCTCACGTTCTGAATCTTACTGCCATTAACTTCTACGGTGCAATTGAGTTCAGTTCCTTCCTCGTCGGCACGGGCAGAGAACAATGCAAGAGTCAATAAACAGAAGGTAAGAATGCGTTTAAGTCTCATAATCGCAAAAAGAGTGATGTTTAGTTGAACTTGTTACGCAACTGCTCAAGTTGAGAAGCTGTGGGTGGCTGCTGGTCACGAAGTCGTTGCGCTTCGGCCTGTTGGTCACGCAATCGCTGCTGAACACGAGCAAAAACTCGCTTGGTACTTGACGGGAACTCACTGCGGCGCACCCAGTCGGCATATCCATAGTCGGTCTTGAGAACTTCCTCCAGGACCTTACCCTTATACTTGCCAAAGTTGACGACCTCCTGATTTTGATCGTTGAGAACGACAAACCCTTTGAGATCGGCAAAACGAGTGTGAGACGAATATCGGCTCAACTCTGCCACATCATCACACAGATCATCATATCGCTCCAATTGAGCGCACAGCACGTCGTAAGTGGTCTGCGTGTCGGCCATCGACGAGTGGTGATTTTCCATCTCATGCCCACAATAGAACAGACAGGCCGCAGCCAGGTCGCGCTTTTCTTTCTTGTGGAAAATAGTCTGCGCATCGATAAAGTGGCATTTGCTCCAGTCAAAGTCTATGCCTGCACGAGTGAATTCCTCGTCTAGTACAGGTATGTCAAACATATTGCTATTGAATCCAGCGATATCGCAACCGTCAAATATCTCAAACAACTGATGGGCAACCTGCTCAAACGGAGGGCAATCACGCAAATCATCATCGCTGATGTGATGCACATCGAACGAGGCTTTGGGAACAGGAATCCCTGGATTGACACGGATGCAATCCTTCACCTCATGACCATCAGGAAACACCTTTATATAACTGATCTCGATGATACGGTCCTGAGTGATATTGAGCCCCGTCGTCTCAATGTCAAAGAAGACGATGGGGCGTTCCAACTTAAGTTTTAAGTCCATTACTTGAGAACATTAGATCATCATCGGCATTTGCAGGATAAGCAGGTCCTCACCCTCCTTCTGCTCAATGGGCAGGAAAATACCGGCACGTGCAGGATCAAGAAGTTTGACCAGTACAGTCTCTGAATCAAGGTTGTTAAGAACCTCAATGATATCAACATTCTTGAATCCCATGACCATGGCACCCTCACCGTCATACTCGCACTGCACAGTTTCCTCAGCACTGGTAGCGTGGTCAAGGTCCTGAGAGGTAAGCACGATGTGATCAGGATGAAGATCAAGTTTGATGAGACCGCCCACAGCCGCAAACACACTGACGCGACGCAGAGCCGTGAGCAGGGTCAGACGGTCGATAGTCAATGTATAGGGATTGTTCTCAGGTATGACAGCATTGTACTTGGGATAACGCCCATTGATGAAGCGGCAGGTCAGAGTGTAATCACCTGTCTCAAATGTAGCACTGGCATCATCGACAGTGATGACAACAGGCTCCTTACTATTCTTATCCAGAATGCCGCTCAAGATTGCGGCTGGTTTAGCCGGAAGAATAAAGCCGCGCTCGGTGTTAGGCTGCACATTGGTCTTGCGGTAGCGCACCAATTTGTGCGAGTCGCTGGCCACAAAGGTGATGCCATCGGGCATGATGTCCCAGTAAATGCCCATGAACTGAGGATGCATCTCATCGACACCAACAGCAAAAAGCGTCTGTTGGATACCCTGGTAGACATCTTGTTGGCTGAGGTTGAACGAGAACGACTCGGCACCCGACTGAGCCTTAAGAGGATACTCATTGCCGTCAAAAGCCATTGAGTTGAACTTACCATTGAGATAGGTTATATTCACCTCCATGGTCTCCTCGTTGACATCAAACGTCATGGCAGTATCAGGCAGCTCCTTGAGCAGGTTGAGCATACGTTTGACATCGATGGCAAACTTGGCATTACCTTCTGCCCCCGGCACTTCAATGACAGTTGTCATGCGTGTCTCCATGTCGCTGCCGGTGATGACCAGACGCTCACCATCGAGCTCAAACAAGAAGTTGTCAAGAATGGCATAGGCATTCTTGTTGCTGATGACCTTGCTCACAGCGTTCAAGCGTGTAAGCAGTTGTTTACTAGGAATGTTAAATTTCATATCGATATGTATTATATTTTGCTTTCCAGTTTTGAACCTACAAATTTACTATATTTTTTTGACATAAACGCAAAAATCGGGCAGGAATTTCGCCATAGATGTTAAAAACACTTATTTTTCTTATCAAATGGAAATTGGCACGGTTATTGCTTTTGATTTTTTGAATTAGGCTCAACTATGCAGTCTATCACAAAACCTCAGACTATTGATAAATTTTGATGAAAAGAGATTATAACGCATTTAATGCACTGATAATGCGCCATGCGCAGCAGCATCTGCCCACTGCAGGCGCTGACTTTGCCGAGGATGACGAGGACGAGGATCTGCCTTCAGATGAGCGTCCTGGCGAGACACGTCATGGCAGCGAGAAAAGCACACAGCGACGAAATGTCAGCAAGGGTGACAATAATGACACCCCTATGATTGACAAATATGGCAAGGACATCACGCGTGATGCCGCCGAGGGTAAACTGGATCCCGTTGTGGGCCGAGAACGTGAAATCGAGCGTTTGGCTCAGATATTGAGCCGGCGCAAGAAAAATAATCCCGTGCTTATTGGTGAACCTGGCGTGGGCAAAACCGCTATCATTGAAGGATTGGCCAAGCGCATTGTTGAACGCAAAGTGGCGCGCGTACTGCTCGACAAGCGCATCATCTCGCTTGACATGGCAGGTGTTGTCGCAGGCACTAAATACCGTGGCCAGTTTGAGGAGCGCATCAAGACAATCATCGAAGAAGTAGTCAAGCACCCCAACATCATCATCTTCATTGATGAGATTCACAATCTGGTGGGTGCCGGAAACGCAAGTGGCTCGATGGATGCCGCTAACCTGCTAAAACCGTCGCTGGCACGCGGTGAGTTCCAGTGCATTGGGGCAACCACTCTTGACGAATACCGCAAGAGCATCGAGAAAGACGGTGCCCTAGAACGTCGTTTCCAGAAAGTGATTGTGCCACAGACAACTCCTGAAGAGACACTTGAGATTCTTCACAACATTAAGGATGTGTATGAGCGCCATCATGGTGTCAATTACACTGATGCAGCACTCAAGGCATGTGTCAATCTCACTGACCGTTATGTGAGCGACCGATTTTTCCCCGACAAAGCGATTGACGCAATGGACGAGGCAGGCTCACGTGTACACATCAGCAAGGTCGAGGTTCCTAAGGAGATCGAACTGCTCGAGGCACGCATTGCTGAGGCTCAACAGAACAAAGTCAAGGCAGTACAGGCCCAGAACTTTGAGGGTGCTGCCAACTACCGCGACCTGCAAGAAAGACTCAAACTCGAATTAGAGTATGCCAAGGAACAATGGGAGAAGGATCTGGACTCACGACGTGAGACGGTCAGCGAACAGGATGTGGCCGAGGTTGTAGCATTGATTACAGGTGTGCCCACACAGCGCATTGCCCAAAGCGAAGGCATCAGATTGCTGGGCATGACCGACGAGCTCAAAAAACAGGTCATCGGTCAGGACGAGGCCATCGACAAGATTGCTCGTGCCATTCGCCGCAACCGTGTGGGACTTCGCGACCCGAACCGTCCTATCGGCTCGTTTATGTTCCTAGGTCCGACAGGTGTAGGCAAGACGCTATTGGCCAAGCGATTGGCAGAATTCCTGTTCAACTCATCCGACGCGCTGATTCGCATCGACATGAGTGAGTATATGGAGAAATTCAATGTTTCTCGACTGGTGGGTGCACCTCCGGGCTATGTAGGTTATGAAGAAGGTGGTCAGTTGACCGAGAAAGTGCGCCGTCGCCCCTATTCGGTCGTGTTGCTTGACGAGATAGAGAAAGCTCACCCTGATGTGTTCAACATGCTCCTGCAGGTGCTGGACGAAGGCTGTCTCACCGATAGCCTGGGGCGCAAAGTTGATTTCAAGAACACCATTGTAATCATGACTAGCAATATCGGTACGCGTGAGCTGAAAGACTTTGGTGCCGGCGTAGGATTCCACACGGGCGAGATGACCAAGGAACGCAGCGACTCGGTCATCCGCAAGGCTCTGAACCGTAAGTTCTCGCCCGAATTTCTCAACCGTGTCGATGACATTGTCACATTCGGCTCGCTCGACATGGAAGCCATCAAACAAATTGTTGACATTGAGTTGAAGGCTTTCTATGAGCGTGTTGATGCAGCTGGTCTGAAACTTGTCATCACAGATGCAGCCAAGGCTTTTGTGGCCAACGAAGGGTTTGACATCCAATATGGTGCTCGTCCATTGCGACGCTCTATCCAAGCCAACATCGAAGACCCTCTGTGCGAGATGTTGCTGCGTGAAGAAGGCACCACCGAGGCTACCATCGTGATGGATGTTGAGGACGACAAGATTGTCACACGCATCGAAAAAGGTAGCCCCGTCAAGGCAGAGAAATAGTCACATTGACAACACTAACTGCAAAAATGTCACACCACGCGATGTGGCATTTTTTTTGTTATCAATCTAGATGTCTAGAAAATCTAGAAATAAATTAGAAACAACTAAAAATAGATAACAACATGGCAAAAGGAACTATCGGGGTAACGACAACCAATATCTTCCCCGTCATCAAGAAATTTCTGTACAGTGATCATGAGATTTTTCTGCGCGAACTTGTATCAAATGCAGTAGACGCAACCCAGAAACTCAAGACACTTGCATCTGCAGGCGAGTTCGATGGTAAGACTGATGACCTCAAGGTCGAGGTCAAACTTGACAAGGAAGCCGGCACTCTCACTGTAAGCGATCACGGCATCGGCATGACCGAAGAGGAGATCGACAAATATATCAATCAGATTGCTTTCTCGGGAGCCGAGGAGTTTTTGTCGAAGTACAAGGACACCGCCAACGTCATCATTGGTCACTTCGGACTCGGCTTTTACTCAGCATTCATGGTAGCCAAGAAGGTGGAAATACGCACCTTGTCCTACAAAGACGGCGCCAAGGCTGTGTGCTGGTCATGCGATGGCTCGCCTGAGTTTGAGATGAGTGAGTGCGACAAGGCTGAACGTGGTACCGACATCATCCTGCACATCGATGATGATGAGAAGGAATTCCTTGAGCAGTCGCGCATCGACGCATTGCTGCACAAGTACTGCCGTTTCTTGCCCGTGCCTGTAGTGTTCGGCAAAGAGCAAGAGTGGAAAGATGGGAAATATGTCGATACCGACAAAGACAAGGTGATCAACGATATCGAACCGCTGTGGACTCGCAAGCCAACAGATCTGACCGATGACGACTATATTAAGTTCTACCGTGCCATCCAACCCGGGCAGGAAGATCCATTATTCTGGATTCACCTCAATGTCGACTTCCCATTCACATTGACGGGTATCCTCTACTTCCCCAAGATCAAGAACAACCTGGACATCCGCAAGGATCGCATCCAACTCTACTGCAACCAAGTGTATGTCACCGACAGCGTTGAGGGGGTTGTACCTGAATTTCTGATGTTGCTGCAAGGAGTCATTGACTCGCCCGACATCCCACTGAACGTGTCGCGCTCCTACCTGCAGGCCGACCGCAATGTCAAGAAAATCTCGACATATATCACCAAGAAGGTGGCATCGCGTCTCGAGGAGATTGCTAAGAACAACGCACAGGAGTTTGAGCAGAAATGGAACGACATCAAGATATTTATTGAGTATGGTATGCTCAGCGACGAGAAATTCTGCGACCAAGCCATGAAATTTGCTCTTCTCGAGAACACCGACGGCAAGTTCTTCAAGCTGGAAGACTACAAGAAACTGATTGAGGGCGAACAGACCGATAAGGACGGCAATCTCATCTACCTCTATGCCACCGACAAAGATGCTCAGTACACCTACATCAAAGCCGCGACCGACAAGGGCTACGATGTACTGATGATGAATGGCCAACTGGATGTTCCTTTCCTAGGCATGCTGGAACAGAAGAACGAGAAGTCGCGTTTTGTGCGTGTCGACAGCGACGTGCTTGACCGCCTTATCGTCAAAGAAGATGCACATAAGGTTGAACTCACTGAATCAGAACGCGAAGTAGCCACAACCTTATTCTCATCGCAAATTCCCGCGATGGACAAGGCACAGTTTATGGTCGATCTGGCCCCAATGGCTGCGACCGATAGCCCCGTGCTTATCACACAGAGCGAGTACATGCGCCGCATGAAGGAAATGTCGCAGTTCCAGGCAGGAATGAGCTTCTATGGCGAAATGCCCGACTACTACAACCTGACGCTCAATGTCTCACACCCCTTGGTCAAGAAGTTGATTGACGATGCTGTAGTCGCTACCGAGACCGAACTGAAGCCGTTGAACGATGACCTCAATGCCACCAACAATGTCATCAAGGCCTTGCGCGACCTCGACAAGGATGGCAAGGGTGTGCCCGATGACAAGAAGCAGGACTTGAGCGACAACGAGAAGAAGGCTGGCGAACTGCGTGAGAAGAAGAATGCTGTAATCAGTGGTTATGCCGCTGGTCAAGAGAAGGTGAAGCAACTCATCGACATCGCCCTGTTGGGTAACGGCCTGTTAAAGGGCGAAGCTCTCGACCGTTTTCTCAAGCGCTCGGTCGAATTGTTGTAAGTTGGCCCTAGACTTCACAAGTATTAACTCGGATGGAACAATCTGTCGTTCCATCCGAGTTTTTTGTGTTGTTTAATCGTGACGCAGCATTGTGGCAACAAGTTCAAGCATCTGGCAGTTGAGTTCGCGGCTGGTGTCGACCACGTCCCAGATGCCGTCCTCGCTCAAGACTCCACATTTGAGATCTTTGGGCAGACGGCCTGCCTCACTGTCATTGAAGTCTTGCTCCCATTCGTCACTGGCTAAGTAGTCATCGATAGTTTCGATTGACTCAACAGCCTCACTGTAGAGGTCCAGTGCATCACTCAGTGCCTTCACGGCCAGCGCAGCCTTGTCTAGATGCTGCTCCATCAGCTTAATTCGTTCAATTTGTTCCATGATTTCCAATCTCTTTACAAACTGTGCAAAATTAGTAAAAAAAACTTAATGTTGTGTACAAGCAGTTAGTTTTTTGCGTCTTTAGGGTGTAATCATTGTGTATGACAAAGCATGAATTGGAAATATTGTTCAAGATGCACTATTGCCCGATGTTAAGGCTAGCCGTGAGCATCGTCCACGATAATGATGAAGCCAAGGATGTCGTGAGCGATGTGTTTGCCCACCTGCTCAACGGCAATTGCTCGCTTCGGCCTGACAATGCCGAGCATTACCTACTCGTGAGCGTGCGGCATCAGTGCTATAACCAGTTGAGACAACGCAATGTGCGCGAGCGATTCGCACAGCAAATGAGTATCGCCCCTGAGCCAATGAGTCAACCCTCTGACGATTTGCTGGAATTGGAACACCTGTGGCGGTTTGTCGACACAGAGTTGCCACCACTCACCCGGCAAATATTCTCCTTGCGCTATCATGATGATTTTTCATATCAAGAGATAGCAGAAGAGACTGGTATGAGCAAGGTGACTGTCTACCAACACCTGCATCGTGCACTCAAGAGAATCAATGAATACTTTAAAAACCAATGACAATGGAACACAATGATAAGATTCAACAACTGCTCGACATGCAAGATCATCTGCACGAGATATCCGACGAGCAACTGAATGAAGCCCTGCAAGAAAAGGGGCTCAAAGAACTGGCCGAACATTTGGCCAAAGCCAAAGGTGCATTATTGGCTCACGACTATAGTGACCATCATTCACTGGCCGATGCGGCATGGGATGAATTCGAGCAGCAACACTTTGCATCACGAGGACATCAACGCAGATGGTGGCAAATGGCCGCAATGGTGGCAGGCATTCTATTCTTATCGGGCCTAACATTTGCTGCCATTCACTACGGATATAACAGCAAATCATCCACCACTGCTCAATCTGAGCAAATAAAATGCACCAAACAGCCCGCCAATAAGGTCAATGCACCTGATGCTATTATCACTGTCTCAGATAGTTTGAAGTATGAAGCCGTGACCTTTGACAATAAGCCTCTTGCTCAGATCGTCGAACGTATGGCATCGTTCTATCAGGTCGAAGTTGTCATCGAGAACAATAACGCCCACACACTCCGGTTCTACTATGTGTGGCATCCAAGCGATGATCTCGACCAAGCCATTGAGAAACTGAATAACTTCGAACACGTCGAGATTGTATTGGATAACCAAAAATTGATTGTCAAATGAAGCCTTACATCTGTCTGACACTATTTCTTTGCCTAGCAATGGGGCTAAGTGCGCAGCGCATTACACGCAACTACAACAATGTGTCGATGTCGCAGGCTCTGCGCGAACTCAACGGACTGAATACGGGATACACCATCAACTTTCTGTTCAACGAACTAGAAGACTTCAGCGTCACAACTCACATCAAGGGCAAGACCGTACCCGAAGCCGTGCAGCAACTCATCGGGTTCTACCCTATCAAGATGGCCGTCACCGACCAGAAAGAGATCTATGTCGAGTGCACCCATAAGACCGAGCACCATCTCAAGGGCCGAATCGTTGACGAGCATGGGCAACCACTCGCATACGCCAATGTGGCCGTACTCAACCCCATTGATTCGACCTATATCACCGGCGGTGTGAGCAACGAGAGTGGTATCTTTGTAATCCCTGTAAACCAGTCCAAGGTGCTGGCTCGCATCAGTTATGTGGGCTATAAGTCCATCTATCGTCACTGTCGAGCACAAGACCAAGGCACCATCGCCATGCAGCCAGGCACCTACTCGCTGAATGGCGTGACCGTCAGGGGCGAGCGCATATTGGTCAAAGCCGAGAATGGCCAACTGGTCTACGACATGGCACAATTGATTGAGGTCCTGCCCGCCGACAATGCCTATGAGGCATTGACTCGCATCCCAGGAATCGACGATACCGGCGAAGGGCTTGCCTTCAACGGTCGTTCAGTGACGCTCATCATCAACGGCAAAGTCACAACACTAAATGCCAGTCAGGTGATGGAACGGCTCAAAGCCATGCCGGCCAAGATGCTTGCCCGGGCCGAGGTCATGACTGTCGCACCAGCCAAATATCATGTGCGCGGCATGGCCATCAATGTTGTGACCAAAGATTATGTCGGGTCGCATCAAGTGGCCGGTCAACTGCAAGGCACCTGGTACCAGAGCCGCTATGCCCAGTGGCAAGGAAAAGGCTCGTTGCTCATGCAACAAGGTAAACTGGGACTGGATGCCACCTACTCGGTGATCGGCGGCAAAGCCTATGGCAAGGCAGAGCATAAAGCTAACCATCCGCTGGGCGACACACGCATCCCTTACAACGATGTGACATGCCAGACCAATCGCACTCTGAGCCACGACTATCATCTAGGAATGGATTACACCATGGCCGAGAATCACCGATTGAGCGTAGAGTATACTGGCGAATGGTTCTCATCCGATGCCCACAACATCACCTCAGGCACCGCCAACTCAACTCAGCAGTTC